>Ga0209979_1000711_pt1 | contig 42202 bp, 39 predicted proteins | sample AnhtaG_FD_183114 | JGI IMG/M metagenome (GOLD analysis project Ga0209979, IMG submission 183114) | Deep subsurface microbial communities from Anholt, Denmark to uncover new lineages of life (NeLLi) - Anholt_01485 metaG (SPAdes) (version 2) | ecosystem: Environmental > Aquatic > Marine > Oceanic...
GAGATATATCGGCAATGAGTCGAACTGGGTAGTTGGTATAGAGTGTTACGAGATGGGGCTGGGTGAGCCTGATGAGAGCGGTCGGCGGCGCCCCATTGCCAAAGAGGGAAGTGAGTTTATCCTGGATGTGGATATGGTGGTAGCTGCCTTGGGCACCCGTCCCAATCCCCTTATTGCTCAAACTACTTCTGAATTGAAGACAACCAAGTGGGGTACGGTAGTGGCTGATGAGACTACTGGCAAGACGATGAAGGACAAAGTCTGGGCTGGTGGGGATATAGTTACCGGCTCCGCTACGGTAATAAGTGCTATGGGCGCTGCCCGCCGTGCAGCTACCGATATAGACGAATATTTGAGGGGTAGTACCGAGTAGTCATCATATAAAGATTATCTACTGTAGTAATCTGCAAACATCAGCGTAACAGCATCACGGTGCCATACTGTTCTGGGCTTGAGAGTATCGCTGTTGTGTCGCACCGATGTACAGGGTAAACACAGGATACTACCTTATTATCTCTTTTATTATTTCACCGTCACGTGATACGACCTGAATGTTGAAAGGCATTTGACCCAAGGCATGTGTTGAGCATGATAGACAAGGGTCATAGCAACGGATAGCCACCTCAACTCGGTTGAGTATACCTTCGGTTATCTTGTTGTTCTTTATGTGCGTTCTGGCTACCTCGTATACTGCCTTGTTCATGGCAGCATTGTTGTTGCCTGTGGCTACTATGAGGTTGACTTTCTTGATTTTGCCAGTGTCGTCTACCCAGTAGTGATGGAATAAAGTGCCCCTCGGTGCTTCGAGCACGCCAACGCCCTGCTCATTGTACTTGTTTGAGGTGACTATCAGGTCAGTCGAACGTATGTCCTTGTCCTCCAGTAGCTGCTGGATCCTTTCGATGGAATAAAGCAGTTCTATGAGGCGGGCGTAATGATAGTATAATGAACCTTCTACTATGCCGTTATTGCCCAATTTCTTGAAGTTCTTGAGTTCAGCATTGGCTAGTGGAGTGGATATTCCCTGGCTGACGTTGAGTCGGGCAAGCGGTCCCACCCGGTAAATACCCTTAGGGTAGCCCATCTTCTTGTAAAACGGAAACTTGAGATAAGACCAGTCTTCGACGTATTCACTTATGATATCCAGGTAATCGGACGGATTGAACTGGTTTTCGAGAACCTTTCCTTTCTGGTCAATTAACTTCAATTTGCCATCGTAGAGCTCCAGATTGCTGCTTTCATCCACCAGCCCGAGATAGCCTGTGGGAAAACTGGCGCAGGTGCACACTAACTCTTTGTCTTTTTCATAGTAACTCTTGATTATGCCTATAGCGGCCTGAGCCTCGGCGATAGCCCAATCAATCTGCTTCAGGAAATGGTCTCTGTCAGCCGTGGACAGAGCTGTGTTCATGCCGCCAGGTACAGCGCCGTTAGGGTGGATTTTCTTACCACCCAGCTTTTGGATTATTGTCTGACCAAAGCTGCGAAGCTTGACACCTTTAACAGCGATGTCAGGATTCTCAGCAATCAAACCGATTACATTTCTCTTTGCCGGTTCAGCGTCCATGCCGAGAAGTAAATCTGGACTGGCAAGGTGGAAGAAATGGAGAGCGTGGGATTGAAGGATCTGCCCCATATGCATCAATTCACGCAAGAGTTTAGCTGGGCGGGTCAGTTCAACTCCTAAAATCTCATCACAGGCTTTGGCTGCGCTTAAATGGTGGCTCACCGGGCAGATGCCGCAGATTCTGGACGTTATTACCGGCATCTCCCAGAAAACTCTGCCTTCGCAGAACTTTTCAAAGCCTCGAAACTGTGTTACATGAAATTTGGCGTCAGCTACATTCCCCGAATCGTCCAGTTGTATCGTTACCTTGCCGTGTCCTTCAATCCGGCTAACGGGGTTTATTACAATAGTTTTGCTAACTTCAGTAGCCATGTCTTCACCTCTTTCTAATCGAAGCGCATCATATCGCTGGGCAGAACTGGGATTCTGCCTGCCAGCAGCTCTTTTAAGGCATATAAGATAGCTCCGGCTTCTGGTGGGCAGCCTGGAACATAGCAGTCTACCTTTACTACATGATTCGCTGGTTTTACTTGGTCAAGGAGTGCCGGGACACCAGGCGGGCAGGGTATTTTGCCTTTGTAGGTACTTTCAGTCTCGATATATCCTCGTCTGAGAACCTCTTCTTTGTCGAAAGTGTTGCGCATGGCACACACACCACCGAAGCAGGCGCAATCCCCCCAGGCCATGAGAATCTTGCAGTGTGCTCTCAGTTCCTTGAGAACCTCCTCCTCTTCAGTGTTGCCGACGGAGCCTTCTACAATGCCGACGTCTACCTGGGGGAAGTCCTTTATGTCCGTTATAGGAGTCCTGGTGAATTCGACCATATCGGCTAGATCGATTATCGCCTCATCAATATCAAGGAATGACATATGACAGCCAGCACAAGCTTCCAACCAGATTGTAGCTACCTTGACCTTTGTCATGTTAGAAACTCCTTCTTTTCAATTGCTATTTCTTCATCTGTTGTGAAATTTCGCACAATATCTCTGCATCTGCTTTGATGCCATCAGATGGCTTGATAAGGCGCGAGGTCGATTTGGCTATACCATCCAGTGTAATGTATTCTTCCCCTGCCTCTGTCCAGATTGGCGATGGTAATACGACGTCGGCTTTCGATGTTGCAGATGAGAGATAACTTGACTGAATAACTATGAATTCCAATTCTGTGCTAAGGTTGGGCAATTCTGATGCGTCAACATAGTCGTCAGACAGAAGTAAGTATAAAGCCTTTATGTTGTTGCTCGTCAGGTTCTTTATGATTGATTGTGATGAATTGGCTATTCCCATATCCCAGGCGCCACGGCTGTTCCCCTTAGGTTTTAGAGAAATAATTCGTGGTTTCTCTTTGTCTTGACTGCTGGCGACAGCCGCCAAATTGAGAAGAGATGTTATCAGTCTGTGATTCTTGTGTCGTAGAATGCCTTCCCCGTAGATTATGACGCTGTGTTTGGCCTTGCTGAGCATATCTGCAGCCTCAAGAAGGTCATCAGTGCCTATCCCAGCTTGCTGAATGCCTTTCTTCACATTAATATCCTTGAGAGATGCTGCTATTTCGTTTGTCAGGGTAGAGTTCCTGGCGCCTTTATCTATGACGGCTTTGGATAGGATGTCCAGGGCTAGTTGCTCATTGCCTTCCTTTGGTTTTAACCATAGTGTAGCATGGTAAGGGAAAGCATTTTGCGCAGGGTCGATGATGATGAGCGTTGCCTTGTTCCGTCTTGCTGCTCTGGCGATATAAGAACCAATCACAGGATGGCTTTCAAGAGGATTGGCTCCTGCTACGATTATGCAATCAGCCTTGAGTATCTCTTCTAGCGAGGTTTCGATATCCAAACCTCCCTGAGCTCTAGGATCGTTTATGCCCTTGATAATAGTTCTGTAGGCATCCCCATCGAGAGCGTCGATTAAGTCACTGCCGATTGTACCGGCTATGAGTTCTTTGAAGGCCTTGAGGGAGTCGTTGCTGGCCTGGCTTGACGCTATGCCAGCTATGCTGTTACTGCCATACTGTGCCTTCAGTTCGGCAAGTTTCTTGGCTACCATGTCTATGGCTTCAGGTAGTGGCTGTGGCTCGAGCTTACCGCGGCCATTTCTTACCAGTGCTGTCTTGACTCGTTCGTTTTTATTGTACAGGGGAGTGAAACGTCCTTTGTGACAAAGTATACCGCGCTTGTCGCTCAGGTCAGGGCTGTCAATTCTGACAAGCCTGTTATCTTTGACCAGCGCTTCAATTTCGCAGCCAACCCCACATATCGGACATATGCTGTTTACCTTTCGGCACTCTTCGGTTTTTCCTTTGTAGGCACTGCTCTTGGAGAAAATGGCACCCGTGGGGCAGACTTGAAAACAAGCCCCGCAGGAAATGCAGGATGATGCTCCTAAAGGTTGATTGAGGTCGGCGACAACCATGTCTTTCCAACCGCGATGGCCGAAGTCCAGTGCGTGAACGCCTACAATTTCATCGCAAGTCCTGATGCATCTGCCACATAAAATACAGCGATTATGGTCAATAACCAGGTAATCGTTTACTGAGTCTAGAGGCAATGCAGGCCAGGAATATGGATAGCGGACATTGTCCATCTGGTATTCGTAGGCAAGATTCTGCAGTTCACAATCGCCGCTGGCCACGCACTGGGCGCACAGATGGTTGCGTTCTGTAAACATCAATTCCAGAATCAGCCGGCGGTATTTCTCCAGTTTTTCGTTGTGCGTCTGTACTACCAGACCATCTCGTGCTGGATAAGTGCAGGCAGGTACAGGGCGCCTTTCTCTTTCGATATCAACCACACACATGCGGCAGGCACCTACATCAGCAATTCCTTTTAAGTGGCATAAAGTTGGAACGTATATATTATTAGCCTCACATACCTCAAGAACAGTATCACCTTCTCTGCCTTTAACCTGCTTGCCATTGATTGTAAGCGTTATTTCTTTCATGTCTATTCTCCTGCTTCAAGGTCACATCTTAGACATCGGCTGGCTTCTTCTATTGCCTCCTTCGCGCTGTAAGGCAAGACTACTTCCTTAAAGGAAGTTATCCTGTCAGCGGCGAGAATCTCGCCAATCTTTAGCCGATACTTTTCTTCAAGTTGTTCGTCAGTGGGCATCACAGAAGGCACATCTATAGGTTCATAGGCGTTGCGCTCGACCAATGGCGTGAGTTCTTCTCCTTGAAGATACCGTCTTATTGAGCAGGCTGCCCTCTGTCCTGCAGCTATCGCTTCGATTACTGTGGCTGCGCCCGTATATACATCTCCGCCGGCGAAAACTCCTTTACGTCCGGTAGCTAGAGTTCTCGGGTCGGCTACTATCGTTCCTCGTTTCGTTGCGCTTATCCCATCTCTTCTAAGGAATGAAGTATCGGGTCTCTGTCCTGTAGCTTCGATAACCATATCGACATTCATAGTGTATTCGGAACCCTTGATGTGGTGAGGGGTCTTTCTGCCACTCCTGTCAAACTCCCTTGGTTCCATGCGGATGCACTTGACTCCTTCGACTTTGCCGCTCTTGCCCACGATCTTGACCGGCGCTGTTAGACAGTGAATATGTATGCCTTCCTCTTCAGCGGCCTTGATCTCTTCGACTATTGCCGGCATATCTCTCTTTTCTCTTCGATAGAGAATATGCACTTCTTTAGCGCCCTTTCTCAGGGCTACTCCAGCGGCATCGATGGCAGAGTTGCCACCTCCGACGACAGCCACCTTTTGTCCTACTTCAATATCTTTCCCCAGATTTACCTCTCTCAAGAAGTCAATGGCGTCAAAGACTCCATTCAGGTCTTCACCGGGGATGCCCATCTTGTCGCCTTTATGGGCACCGGTGGCGATAAATACCGCATGGTAACCGTCTTGCAGCAGGGATTCGACATCGTTTACGGGTGAGTTAAGTCTTATATCAACCCCCAACTTTTTCACCGTTTCGATCTCTCTATTGAGAATGTTCTTTGGGAGGCGGTATTCAGGTATGCCTACTGCCAGCATGCCACCAGCCACGGGCAGGGCTTCAAACATGGTAACCTGGAAGCCTTCTCTGGCAAGGTCCCAGGCTGCTGATAGTCCTGCAGGACCGGCGCCTATGATCGCTACCTTTTCTTTCCTCTTCTCTCTTATCTGAGGGATGCATTCAAGTCCGTGGTCAAATGCATAGTCAGCGGCGAATCTCTTCAGGTGCCTGATTGCAATAGGTTCCTCGATTTGAGTTCGTCGGCATTTGCCTTCGCAGGGATGGTGACATACGCGTCCAACACTCAACGGGAATGGAAGCCGTTGCATAATGGTGTCATAGGCTTTCTCGAATTCGCCCGCTTTTATGAGGGCAATATATCCCGGGACATCTAGGCCAACAGGACATGCATGCTGACATGGTGCCTTGAATAGAGCCTGGCAGACCACAGCCGGGCACCTCTTGTCTATGATATGTGCTTCATATTCCTCTCTAAAATGCCGAAGTGTGGTCAGCACTGGGTTGGGTGCTGTTTGTCCCAGGCCACAGATAGAGGCCGAACCGACCATTTCACCCAGCTCTTCTAGTATTGCGAGATCTTCCATCGTGCCTTTGCCGTCTGTGATCTTGGTCAGGAGTTCAAGCATCTTGGGTATTCCGGCACGGCAGGGAGTGCATTTCCCGCAAGACTCATCCCTGGTAAATTGGAGAAAGAACTTGGCGACGTCGACCATGCAACTATCCTCATCCATTACCACTAGTCCGCCCGAGCCCATGATAGCTCCCAGTGCGGTGACAGCCTCATAGTCGACGGGGGTATTTAAGTGCTCGATAGGGATGACGCCGCCCGATGGACCTCCTATCTGCACTGCTTTGTATTTCTTTCCGTTCGGTATACCGCCGCCGATATCAAATACAATCTTGCCCAGGCTAGTACCCAGAGGGACTTCAACCAGGCCGGTGTTCTTCACCTTGCCAACCAGACACAAGGTCTTTGTGCCTTTGCTGGTTGCCGTGCCCACGCTGCCAAACCATTCAGCTCCTTTCCAGATTATCTGTGGGACGTTTGACCAGGTTTCCACGTTGTTGAGCGTGGTTGGTTTGTCGAAAAGCCCTTTGTTGGCTGGAAAAGGTGGTCGCTGGCGAGGGTTTCCTCGTTTTCCTTCGATTGAGATCAGGAGAGCTGTTTCTTCGCCGCAGACAAAGGCACCGGCCCCCGGGAATATATCCAGGTCGAATTCAAAGCTGGTTCCCAGGATGTTTTTACCCAGCAGGCCATATTTTCGGGCCTGGTTTATAGCGTGACTTAATGTTTCGATAGCGAGGGGATATTCAGCGCGGACGTATGCATAACCTTGGCGCACATTGCCTATGGCATAGGCTCCTATGGCCATACCCTCGACTATTGAATGTGGGTTACCTTCGAGAACAGCTCGGTTCATATAGGCGCCGGGGTCACCTTCGTCACCGTTGCAGACAACGTATTTTTCATCGCCCTGAGCATTGCGGACAAATGTCCACTTCGTAGCTGTTGGGAAACCTGCTCCTCCTCGGCCTCTCAAGCCAGCCTTTCCCATTTCTGCGATAACGTCCTCCGGCTTCATCTGGGTCAGTGCTTTAGCCAGCGCTTGATAGCCGTCTCGGGCGATGTATTCTTCGATGCTCATCGGGTCGAGGTCCTGGTTATGCATTATTCTTATCTCTTGCAGCTTGAGCAAGGGGTCATCGGGGTTCAGTTTCCATTCGTCCACTATCTTATCTTTAATGAGGTGCTCCTCGACGATCTTTGGAACTTTGTCCTCGGAGAGGTCATAATAAGTAGTCTCGCCTTTTATGGGATGAACAATTGTGACTACTGGCTCTCGGTCGCACAAGCCAATGCAGGCTGCCTTTAATATGGTGACATCTGCTAAGTTACGGCTTTCGATCTCTCGTTGAAAAGCTTCAAGAACTTTGTTTGCGCCTGAAGATATACCGCATGTTCCAAGATGAACCTTTACCTGGGTCTTCTTTTCTCGTTGTGACAGTTTCTTGCGAATTTGGTCTCTAAGCTTGGTTAATTCCTCTACCGACGCAAGTCGTTTCATTGTACGTACTCTCCTATCGATACGAACTCAGGATAGCTTTTAGCTGGCTGGGCTTCACTCTCCTATGTATATCCTCGTTGATGGCTAACACCGGAGATAGGCCGCAGCAGCCAAGGCATCTCACCGTCTCCAATGAGAATTTGCCGTCAGATGCGATTCCACCAGACTCGAGGTCAAAATTTTTCTTGAAAGCATCGAGGATTCTCTGTCCCCCCTTGACGTAGCAACTGGTGCCCAGGCACACCTGAATGACATACTTGCCTTTTGGCACCATGGAGAAAAACGAATAGAAGCTCGTTATTCCATACAGCTCGCTCAGAGGGATTCTCATTTCCCTGGATATTGTTTCCAGGACCTCACGCGGTAGATAGCCAATGAGTCTCTGCGCCTTTTGCAGTACCCTGATTGGCGCCCCCGCTTGTCCCTCGGTAGCTTCTATTATTTCTTTAATTTGCTGCCATGTTTTACTGTCTATAGCTTTACTTACTTTCTCTTTGATTGGTTTGGTTTTGACTGCTTGCTTCAAGGGCACCTCCTGAAACATGACTGATTTGTGTTCATGGAATAGTCTAGCAGGGATGCGCTAAATGACATCCCTCTGGATTTTGGCTCTAGTCGCGCAGGCACTAGTCTTAAAGGATGGACTCGCATATCCAGTTGGGTTAAATGTAGCTCATGAAGCCGCACAATTATACCACCTAACTTTACCCGATGTAAATAGATGTATTGCTTCTCTTAACCAAAAATAGTTATAATTGCTTTACTTGTTCGTAGCAGCTTATGTCGCAAATCAGTGGGAATATACTATTGCATGCTTGGAAAATTGTGGCAATGAGTCGTTGTTAAAATGGGATCCAGTATATAACTTCATTTTGAATCTCAATCTATACAAGGAGGTTAAATATGTGGAAAACTGAAGCCATGGGAGTTGCTCATGTGGAGACGGCAGTAAGACAATGTCTTCCCCCCTGTGAGATCAAATGCCCGATAAATGAGGATATCCAGCGGACAAACGTGCTGATTTCTCTTCTCCCTGAAGATATGGATTCGGCAAGAGAAGGTATAATCCAGATTAGCGATTACCTCTACGAAAGAAATCCATTCTTTAACATTTGCGGTTACATCTGTGGAATTTGTGAACTGGAGTGCAACTATCTCAAAAAGGGGGGTGCAATTAAGAGGAGACTCCTTAAAAGATTCTTGTCGGATGTGTATACGGATCATCTAAAGGAAGTGGGGGAATTTGAGATAGTTAAGAATAAGGAAGCGGTGGCTATCATAGGTGGTGGCCCGGGTGGGCTGATGTGTGCCTACCATTTAGGCAAGAGGGGCTATAACGTAACGGTCTTCGAATCTTCTGACCGGCTCGGTGGAGCACTGTGGCTGGTCCCGGATTATCGCTTGCCCAAGGATGTTCTTCAGACTACGGTTGAGAACCTCGTAAGAATTGTTGGCATAGACGTCAGGTATAACAGCAAGCTGGGGGTGGGGGATTTGACACTGGAGCGACTGAAGAACGATGGCTATAAGGCAGTCTTCCTCGCAACCGGGTTGCCATTTCCCAGAGTGCTGACTTTTGAGGGACAATCTTTGGAGGGGCAGGATCTGGCCGGTGTTATGTATGGTCACACTTATCTGTATGAAGTCAGTCACAATAATATCACCCCAGATTATTTCAAAGGCAAAAGAGTCATTGTCATGGGTGGGGGGAATGTAGCCTTTGATGTGGCCAGGTCAGCTAAGAGGCACGGCGCAGAGGTCACTGTCGTAGCTCTGGAACGTAATGATAAAGACCATAGAGATGGTATACCTGCCGACGAGCAGGAAATCCGTGGGGCTTGGGAGGAGGGCATAAAAATAATCTATAGCCGTGGTGTGAGAAGAATCATCGGAGAGAGGGGCAGATTTAGGGGAATCAACTGCCCGGCTTGCGTCAGCGTCTTTGACGAGGAAGGGTTCAATCCCAAATTTGATTGTGCGGACTGTATAGACTTGGAGGGGGATATACTCATAATCACAGTAGGGCAGGCTCCTGATAGGTCCCTCCTTCAGAAGGAAGACCTTCTGGATGAATGTGGTAGATTTGATGTCGACCATCTAACATTGCAGGGCGTGAACAAGCCCTGGGTATTTGTAGGCGGTGACGTTAGAAGAGTCGGCTTTATGGTTGAAGCTATGGGTGAGGGGCTTGTGGCTGCTGAATCAGTTGACAGATATCTACGGGGGGTGGACATGAGGGAGGGGCGAAGAAGAGATTATGAGGGATATCAAATTCCTCGGAGGAGAGACTATAAGCGTGAGCCCGAGGTGCCCTGGATGCCGCCAGAGGACAGAATGCACTTCAAGATTTTTGAGCAGGGCTTTACACTCAAAGAGGCGATAGAAGAAGCGAGAAGATGTGTTACTTGCGGGCCATGTCTGTCTTGCAAAGCATGCATCTCGATTGGTTTTCAGAAATCTTTGAGTCCAGTTGAGGTAGATGAAGCAAGGTGTAGTGGTTGTGGCCATTGTGTTTATGTCTGCAATTATTATTCTGCTCATTTGATTAGCTCTGGTGAAAAAATCGTATCCGAAACGGATATATTCAGATGTAAGTCCTGTGGCATGTGCGTTGCGGCTTGCCCGTCTGAAGCAAGAAGAATGGTCGATGATAACACAGCGGAAAGGATAGATGAGTTGTACTCCTCTTTGACGCAGTGTCCAAGCCAAAATTTTGTTTAGGAGGATAGCATTGAGTGAATATAAACTTAAATTAGTGTGTTTTTCCTGCAAATTTAGCTGGGGCTATCTGAGAGATGAAGATACGCTCTCAAGCAAGATAGATAACTGGCTGCCACTAATTTGCACGGGGAAAATTGATGCCACGCATATGCTCGAGGCATTCAAAGCAGGGGCTGACGGAATTCTGATACTCGGTTGCCCGGAAGGGGACTGTCACTATCAAGATGGCAACTACGAGGCAAAGAAGAGAGTGTATTTAGTTCGCAGGCTGTTAGAATCTGTTGGTATAGAGAAGGAAAGGATTAGGATAGAACTATCTAGGGACCCCGAAGGCAACAGAATCCCCAGGTTGGTGGAAGAGATGCGGCAGGAATTGGCAAAACTGGGTCCGCTGAAAAAGGGTTCGATGATAGAGAAGAAGCCAAAAGAGACAATCAAAGCTAGAGGAGGGAAATGAGATGGCCAAACCCAAGATTGCAATTTGCTGGTTGGGGTCATGCGGCGGCTGTGACGAGGCGGTTGTTGATATGAATGAAGTACTCCTTCGTGTGGCGGCGGCGGTTGATATAATTCTGTGGCCGGTAGCGATGGACTTCAAGTATGATAGCCTCAAAGGGATGAAGAATGGTGAAATTGCGCTGAGTCTGGTCAATGGACATGTCAGAAACTCCGAACAAGAAGAGATAGCGAAGCTGCTAAGGGAGAAGTCGCAACTGATTCTTGCCTTCGGTTCCTGCGCTTGCCTTGGAGGAACCCCCGGATTGGCTAATCTTACTACAAAGGAAGATATCTTCAGCTGGGTCTATCGCGATGCCCCAACTGTAGTTAACCCCAATGGTAACTATCCCCAGACAACCTCCAATGTCAATGGAAAAGTGCTTACTCTGCCCGAATTCTATGACCGCGTTTACGCATTGAATGACGTCATCGATGTCGATTATTACCTGCCTGGATGCCCTCCCCCGCCATATTCGGTGATGTATGCTGTGAGCGCGGTTCTGGAAGACAAACTTCCTCCCAAAGGCTCAATCTTAGCACCTCATAGAGCCCTATGTGATAGCTGTAAGCGTAACCAATCGAAGCCGGATAAGATATCAATAAAGGAAATCAGGAGGATTCATGAGGTGGAGGCTGATCCCGATACCTGTTTTCTGGCTCAGGGCATAATCTGTCTGGGCCCGGCTACTCGTGATGGCTGTGGAGAGGTCTGCATGAGTATCAATATGCCGTGCCGGGGGTGCTTTGGCCCTGTGGAGGGGGTCGAAGATTCCGGGGCTAAATTCATCTCGGCGATGGCATCAATCCTGGATGCAGAGAGTGATGAAGAGGTAGCGACAGTTGTGAACCAGTTCGTTGACCCTGTGGGATATCTCTACCGATTCTCAGTCCCTGCCTCGATGTTGCAGAAAAAGCGGGTTGAGAAATAGACTAGATGGTAGAGAGGTGTAATGTGAGCAAACGGATAACCATAAACCCGATAACCAGACTTGAGGGACACGGGAAGATCGAGATTTTCCTGGATGATAAGGGCAACGTAGAAGATGCTTACTGGCAGGTGGTGGAGCTTAGAGGGTTTGAGGTTTTTTGCCTGGGTAGGCCTGTGGAGGAGTTGCCAAGGATTATGCCCAACATCTGTGGCGTTTGCCCAACCCCCCACAATATGGCATCCGTGAAAGCGCTGGATGACCTGTACGGGGTAGAGCCAACACCCACTGCCAAGCTGATAAGGCAGCTCCATTACAATGCCTTCATAATAGAAGACCATTTGTTGCACTTCTATATACTTTCCTCGCCCGATTTCGTGCTTGGGCCAACTAGTGACCCGGCGCAACGGAATATTCTCGGTGTGGTGCAGAAGGTGGGACTGGAAATCGGTGGCAAGGTCATAGAGGCAAGGAAGCGGTGTCGTGAGATAATACGGCACATTGCCAGCAAGCCTGCCCATCCCGAGGGTGGCTTGCCCGGCGGAGTCTCCACGAGAATCACCGAGGAGGACAGGAAATGGATTCGCGAGACAGCCGATTTCTGTGTCGAATTTTGCCAGTTTTCGCTCGAGTTCTTCAAACAGGTTGTCCTTGATAACAAGGAGTACCTGGATATTGTCCTGAGCGACGCTTACAAACTGAACACCTATTATATGGGACTGGTCGATGAGAACAACCGGTTGAATTTTTACGAAGGTAAGTGCAGGGTGGTTAATCCAAAAGGTGAGGAATATGCCCTATTTGATTATCACGACTATGTTGATCACATAGGGGAGTGGGTTGAACCATGGACGTATGTAAAGCTAACGTACTTGAGGAAGATAGGTTGGAGGGGCTTGAATGAAGGTGAGGCAACATCATTGTACCGTGTAGGGCCCCTGGCAAGACTAAACGTAGCTGATAGTATGCTAACACCTCTGGCACAGAGAGAATATGAGACGATGTTTGATATATTGGGCGGCAAACCGAGTCACCATACTCTCGCTTACCATTGGGCAAGGTTGATTGAAGCTTTCCAGGCTGCAGAGCATATGCAGAGGATTGCTAATGACCCTCTGCTGACCAGCAAGGATATACGCAATATGGACCTTAAGCTGGACAAGGTTGGCATTGGTTGTGTTGAGGCAGCGCGGGGAACGTTAATCCACCATTATGAAGCTGATGCTGAGGGAAAAGCTACAAAGGTGAATCTTATCGTGGCAACCCAGCACAATGCCGCCCCCATATGTTTGTCTGTGAAAAAGGCCGCTAGGGAATTTGTCAAGGGTCCCCAGGTGAAGGAAGGTTTCCTCAATATGGTGGAGATGGCTTTCCGAGCATATGATCCGTGTCTGGCTTGTGCGACTCATGCCCTGCCCGGCCAGATGCCGCTGACGGTGAATATAAGAGACCACCGAGGCGACTTGATACGCACTTTGCAGAGGCTATAATCTAGAGTGGATGACTTGGTTTGGAGTTAGAGTGGTATAGCGATGGGCGTGTAGATAGTTTCATAGTATAATAGTAACGTAGAGCATAGGTTTCAACTGCATTGTGATAGTGTTATATGTGCTGAAGTAAGACAATGGTGAGGCTGACGCAGAGATACTACCGCAGCCTTTACGAAATAGCAGCTGTGGTAAATTCGGCTGGTACACATGAGAACGTGCTCAACACTATTGTGGAAACTGTTGCCAAGGCATTGGATGTTAAAGGGTGCACATTAATGCTCCTTACCCCGGACCGGAAAGACTTGCTTCAGGCAGCAACCTATGGATTGAGCGACCGGTATGTCCGCAAGGGCCCGTTGTCTGCCGACAAAAGTATTCCACAGGTGTTGAAAGGGGAGCCAGTTGCCATATTGAACGCAACCGAGGATGAGAGAGTCCAGTATAGGGAACGGGCTAAACGAGAGGGGATAACGTCTATGCTTTCGGCACCAGTGCTATTCAGGAAAGACGTAGTGGGGGTGATAAGGGTGTATACTGCAAAGCAGCACGACTTTACGGCTGATGAGGTATATTTTGTGCAGGCGGTTGCCAATCTAGGTGCTATTGCCTCGGAGAATGCGAGGAGGCTTGAACAGTGTTTTACTGAAGTAGACAAGCTGGAAGAGGAGAGACGACAGTTTGTTCGCTTTCTCAGTGTTGTCGCTCATGATCTCCAATCACCGCTGGTTGCTACCCAGAGCTTATTATCCTATATACTGGATGGATACACCGGAGAGATTACTGAAGGGCAAAAGGACCTGATGCAAAGGGGCACCAGGAGAATTGATGAGCTTCTGACACTGATTACCGATCTGCTGGACATACCTCGTATCGCAGCTGGCCAGCTTGAGCGCGAGATGGCGGAACTTTCTTTGAACGAGGTGGTTAAACAAGCGGTGGAAGGTTCCGATAATGTGGCACAGAAGAAGGGTATAGTATTGAAGGTTGAACTACCCGAAAGTTCGCCTAAAATTTATGCATCAAAGCGGCGGCTGCAACAAGTATTGGATAACCTGATAAGTAATGCTATTAATTATACGCGTGAAGGCATGGTACTTGTAAGGGTGAAGGAATATGATAACGAGATAGCAATTGAAATAATGGATACTGGAATCGGCATACTGCCTGGTGAGCTACCCCGAGTTTTTGACGAGTTTTTCAGAGGGAGCAACGTAGGAAAGAAAGGAACCGGATTAGGGTTATCCATATCGAAGCGAATAATTGAGGCTCACGGAGGGAAAATCTGGACTGAGAGTCCCTGTCCCGAGACTGGCAAGGGGAGCAAATTTACTTTTACTCTGCCGCAAATGCGGACGTTGGGGACGGAAGCCAAGGCAGAATAAACGCATGTAGGGTCTCAGAATGAATAACTAAGGAGGTGATTAAATATGAAACAAAGGCCGAAGATTCTACTCGTTGACGATGATGTTGATCTTGTGAAAGTCATGAGCGGGGCTCTGGAAAGTAAAGCTTACGAGGTGATTGTGGCCTACAATGGGCAGGAAGGTTTGGAAAAGGCAAGAAAAGAGAAACCTGATTTAGTCGTTCTGGATATTTTGATGCCGGTGGCGGATGGTTTTACATTTGCCGACCAATTCCGTAAGGACCCATCGCTTACCAAGATTCCTGTCCTGGCGTTGACCAGCTTCTCAGAGTCACTGGGTCAACCTTTTCCATTTGAGGTGTCTGAGTACATTGTCAAACCCATCAAACCAAAGGACTTGGTGGCCAAGGTAGAGGAATTTCTTAAAAAGGCCGGGGTAGAGCAATAGGATTGCCGCTGCTTTCCACCTAGAGCGTGAATCCCTGAGGGAGCACACGATAGGAAGTGCCTTTTTTCGATAGACGTGCTACCATTACGAGCTCGTGTTATCAGGCTGGCAAGTAAGGGTGAATTGGAACTACCCTTTCTGTTTGATCAGGAGGCTAGATGGACAACTTTGAACCTAAAATAGTAGCTTTTTGCTGTAATTGGTGTTCTTATGCCGGTGCTGACCTTGCCGGCACTTCTAGAATCCAGTACTCACCCAATATAAGGATAATCAGGGTGATGTGCAGCGGTAGGGTAAGTCCCCTCTTTGTGCTTAAGGCGCTTAGCATTGGTGCTGATGGCGTGTTTATTCTTGGTTGCCATCCCGGCGATTGCCACTATATTGAAGGGAATTACAAGACACTGCGCCGCATCCCACTGCTTAAGAAGATGTTGAAGCAGTTTGGGGTGGAGGAAGAAAGACTTCGGCTGGAGTGGGTTTCTGCGTCTGAAGGAGCAAAATTTGCGGAGGTAGCTAACAATTTTACTCAAGCCATAAAGAACCTTGGGCCAAGCTCATTAGATCCTTCCAAACAAAATTCTCAGGAGGCAAGACATGGCTAAACTTAAAATAGCTCTTTACTGGGCGGCTAGTTGTGGCGGTTGCGACATCGCCACCCTAGCAATAGGCGAAAAAATTTTGAAGCTAGCCGAGGCTGCCGATATCGTGTTCTGGCCAATAGGCATGGATTTCAAATATGCTGACGTAGAGAAGATGCCAGATAAAAGTATTGACGCCTGTCTCTTTAATGGGGCTATCAGGACTTCGGAGAACGAGCACATTGCCAAACTCTTACGAGCTAAATCCAAGTTGATGATTGCCTATGGCTCTTGTTCCTATGAAGGCTGTATCCCAGGACTGTCTAATTTTTATGACCGAAAAACGACCTTCGAGCGCGTCTATATCGAAACCCCAACGACTGATAATCCTAAGAAAATCCTTCCCCAGACGAAAGTTAAGGTGCCCGAGGGCGAACTTGAGCTCCCTGAGTTCTATGATACGGTTAAGACTCTGGCCCAAACCGTAGATGTTGATTATTTCGTTCCCGGTTGCCCCCCGGAAGAAAAGACTACCTGGCTTGCCCTTGAAGCTTTGATTGCAGGCAAGTTGCCACCAAAAGGGGCTGTCATAAGTCACTCGGTAAAGGCTGTTTGTGATGAATGTCCTCTTAAGAAAGAGGAAAAGAAAATCAAAAAATTCTATCGACCTCACGAAATAATCCCTGACCCGGAAAGGTGTCTGCTCGAGCAGGGGTTATTGTGCTATGGCATAGCTACTCGGGGTGGCTGTGGTGCTCTCTGTCCCCAGGCTAATATGCCTTGCACCGGCTGTTACGGGCCAGTAGAAGGAGTAATTGACCAGGGAGCTCACTTTTTGAGTGCTCTGGCTTCTATCATTGATTCCAACGACCCTGAGGAAATTCAAAGGATAATTGATGATATTCCTGACCCGGCGGGCACCTTTTACCGCTACAGTCTGCCAGATTCGTTACTCAGGAGGGCGAGGATAAAATGAAAAAAATAATGATAGACCCCATCACCCGACTTGAAGGGCACGGTAAAATTGCCATCTTCCTCAATGACGATGGTGGGGTAGCCAATGTTTATTTCCAGGTTCCCGAACTTAGAGGCTTCGAAAAATTTTCTGAGGGCCGCCCGGCCGAGGATATGCCCCAGATAACCCAGCGCATCTGCGGAGTCTGCCCTGAAGCCCACCACATGGCATCAACCAAAGCCTTAGATGCCCTGTTTCATGTCGAACCAACCAGCGCTGCCAAAAAGCTTCGCGAGCTCCTTTACAGCGCTTTCTATGTAACTGACCATACCACGCACTTTTATATTCTCGCTGCCCCTGATTTCGTTATGGGGCCTGATGCTCCACCTGCTGAGCGCAACATTCTCGGAGTAATTGCTAAAGTCGGGCTGGAGCTGGGAGGCGCTGTAATCAGGACACGCCATGAAAATCACTGGGTCATCCAGACAATTGGTGGCCGTCCAATACACCCCTGCTTCGGATTGCCCGGCGGTGTAAGCAAAGCCATAAATGAAGAGGAAAGAGCAAAGATAGAAGAAATAGCCAAATCGTCGGTGGAGTTCGGCAAATTATCGCTCAAAGTCTTTGATGACGTGGTTCTCAAAAACAAAGAGTATTTGGACATGGTCCTGAGTGATACCTTTACCCACCGGACTTATTATATGGGGCTGGTTGATAAAAATAATAAGGTCAATTTCTATGATGGCAAAGTCCGTGTGGTTGACCCTGAGGGCAAGGAGTTTATCAAGTATGCCCCCCGAGAATATTTGGAACATATAGCGGAACATGTCGAGCCCTGGACATATCTCAAGTTTCCTTATCTAAAAAATGTCGGCTGGAAAGGTTTTGTTGACGGCAAAGATAGTGGAGTTTATCGATGCACACCTCAATCACGGCTAAATGCTGCCGATGGTATGGCAACTCCTCTAGCTCAGGAAGAATATGAAAAGATGTATTCCACTCTTGGTGGCAAGCCAGCCCACTATACTCTGGCAACCCACTGGGCACGCCTGATTGAACTTCTTTACGCCGCTGAAAGAATGGTGGAGCTTGTTCGAGATCCGGAGATAACCAGCCCGGATATTCGTACCATTCCTACGGCAACGCCTGACGAAGGGATAGGTATTGTTGAAGCCCCGCGAGGTACCCTTACCCATCATTACATAACTGACGAAAGAGGGGTTATAAAGAAGTGCAACCTGATCGTGGGCACTACCAATAACCACGCGGCTATCTCCATGTCTATCAAAAAGGCAGCCGTAGACCTGATAAAACCTGGTAAAGAGATAACTGAAGGTTTGCTCAACCGCATCGAGATGGCATGGCGTCCCTACGATCTCTGTCTTGCCTGTGCCACTCACTCTCTCCCCGGACAGCTACCTTTGGAAGTGACCATCTATGACGCCCAAGGCAATGAGCTTAAAAAACTGAGCCAGGGCATCTAATAGCAAGTTCTCGTAAATCGAAATGAAAACCCTGGTTTTAGGACTGGGAAATCCCATTTTATCTGATGATGGAGCAGGGATTAGGGTAGCCCAAGAGGTAGGGAAGCAACTCAATGACCCCCAAATAACTGTAGCTGAAACAAGTGCGGCTGGCCTTAGCCTTTTAGATTCTATTGTAGGCTATGATAAAGTTATTATCATTGATGCCATCCAAACCAAAAAAGGGCAAGCCGGCCAGATATATCGTATGAAGTCTGAAGATTTTTCCTTTGCCAAACACTTTTCCTCACCTCATCAAACAAACCTGGTTACCGCTCTGGAATTGGGGAAGATGCTTGGCTTAGTGATGCCCCAAAAAATCACGATATTCGCTGTAGAGGCAAAAGACATTACTAACTTTAGCGAGAAATGCACGCCTGAGGTGGAGCAGGCAATTCCCGAAGTGGTTAAGATGGTGCTGGAGGAGTTAGTCAGCTAGATAAAGCCCGCTTTTGCCTCCGCTCTTCCTTATCAGGCAAATCTCTCCAATAGTCATACTTTTGTCTACCGCTTTGCACATATCATATATGGTCAAAGCACTTACAGATACCGCTACTAGCGCCTCCATTTCAAATCCTGTTTTCCCAACTCCCTTGGCGCTGGCGGTAACCTCAACAGAATTGCCATTTTCGGGGAGATTAAATTCAACTGCAATGTGGGTGAGCTGGAGAGGGTGACACAGAGGTATGAGACGGTGAGTTTCTTTTGCGGCCATGATTCCGGCTGTTTTTGCTACGGCTAAGACGTCTCCTTTTGCTAGTTCCCCTTTACGGATAAGCTCTAAGGTAGCGGGCTTCATCTGTACCTTGCCCTCGGCTACTGCCTGGCGTTCTGTTTCTTTTTTCTGGGTGACATCTATCATGTGAATTGGCCCTAACTCCATTTTTAACCTCCAATCTGTGACATTTTTCGCTTCACCAGCCTGACATTGCCTCCCTCCAAGTGATGATGCTCCGGCTTAGAAGCAATTGCCTTCAAAATCAGGCGTTTTAGCTCCTCCATCGAAGCATTATTGCGTAGCGGCAGTTTTAAGTCAATCTCATCTTCTCTCAGAAGGCAAGGGCGTAGTCTGCCATCTGGAGTAAGTCGCATGCGGTTACAGCGAGAGCAAAAGGAAGGCTCGGTGAGGGGACTGATGAAGCCTATAGTACCCTTGGCTCCAGCTAAGCGGTAGTACATAGCAGGCCCGTTGCCAGTTATGGATGCACAGGGCTCAAGCTTGCCAAGCAAACTAATATGTTGTCGCAATTCAATGGAAGGTACAAACTCCGCTACACCCTCGAAGGGCATAAGTTCGACGAATCGGACATGCCATCCTTCTTTATAGGTCATCCTGGCAAAATCCAGTATCTCGTCATCGTTTATACCCTGCATGACTACCGTGTTTATCTTAACCGGTTCGAAGCCAGCCTTCTTTGCTGCCTCAATACCCTCAAGAACATTTTTCAATTCTCCAAGACGGGTTATGTATTGAAATTTATCGGGTTTAAGCGTGTCCAGGCTCACATTAACTCTAGATAAGCCTGCTTGCTTAAATTCCAGAGCATATTTCTTGAGAATCGTCCCATTTGTCGTCAAAGACAACTCTTGAATTCCCTCTATTTGAGAGAGCATTTGAATAAGCTTGGGCAACTCAGCTCTGACCAAGGGCTCGCCACCAGTGAGCCTTATCCTGTTGATGCCGAGCTCTGCCACTGCCTGGACAACAGTTCGAACCTCCTCGTAAGAAAGAATCTCGCTATGTGGTATTCGGGGGATACCCTCGGGTGGCATGCAATAGAGGCAGCGCAGGTTGCAACGGTCGGTAACTGAAATCCTGAGGTAATTTATGCTCCGTCCGAAAGAATCAAGAGGTCCTGTCATTCTTTCTCTCCTTAGTCATAGTTACAAGCCTCACCCCTTCCATCTGGCTGAAAATGGCACCCTGGCTGATGGAACGAATTGTCTTATCAGGTTCAACTACCTTCACTCCAGCGAGGATATCCACACCATAATCAAACAAAACTGGAGATAAAGGGGTGGTGGGTCCCACGATGACAACAAAGCTATTCTTACTTAAGTCTAACAACCTCTCAACGGTGTGATTTATGAATGAAGTCCCCGTAAGACCCACTACGTCAGCTTGAGGCAATACCTCCTCCGCCGCCTCTGCGGGCAATTCTCCTTCTTGAGGGCTTTGCTCTATAACCCAAAGTGTCCTTGCTATCGTTCGCAGCTTTGGAATCCACGGGAAGTGACCCACTATGGCTATATTTTTGCCCCTGCCTTTCTGTGCCAGAACATCAAGAGCATTTTCCCTAACGCACCTAGCTTCATCAATATCTATTAGGGAATTAATGGCTGCTAATCCAATAGACGCCTCCAGAACATTGTTCGACCTGGCATATTGTACCAGCTCTAATGCCGATAGCTTGGTTAAGTCCCCCGCATTTTTTACCGGCCTGTGAGATGGATGTGGCTCATGGAAAGTGGAAGCCAGACCGCAGTGCTTGCTCAGCACTGCGGTCTAGAAGACACAGGTATGTACTTCATGGACTACGCTGCCTCCACTTAAGCTGGAGATTAAATCATCCAGTATGCTGGCCATCAACCAGCTCTCCTTTCCATAATATGCACCCCGGTAGCTTTGAAAGTAGCATATACTTCCCTGCCCGCTTGTAAATTCAATTCTTCTGCTGATATTTTGGTGACCAAAGCTATTAGTCGGAAGCCACAATTTATTTCCACCCGGCTAAGCGATCCGAGAGTAGCCACTCTAGTAACCTCGGCCTGAAAGGAATTCCTCGCCGAACTTTGAGTGCTAGATAAAGCTAAAGTGATATCTTCAGGCCTGATGCAGGCATATACTTTCTTTCCGACCGGATAGCTGGAAACTGCCTGTATGACGTTGCCACCTATATTTACCGTGGCTATACCTTCGTTGTTTGCAATTATTACGCCTTCCATGATGTTCTCCATGCCGACAAAATAAGCCACCTCTTCGTTTTGGGGTGAATGAAATATGTCGGTGGCATTGCCTGTTTGGACAAGCCTGCCATCAAGGAGCACCCCTATCCTGTCAGCAAGGTGCTGCCCTTGAGACATATTATGCGTTGCCATTACCATGGTAGTGTTACGTTGCCTGGCAACATATGAAATTAACTGCTCAATCTTTGCTGTGGAAACAGGGTCAAGGTTAGCTGTGGGCTCGTCCAATAACAACACCTCAGGTTCGAGCACCAGAGACCTGGCTAAAGCTACTCTCTGCGCCTCCCCACCAGAAAGTGTCCGTGCGTTTCTATCCTTATAGTCTTCTAGCCCAACCGTCTCCAGAATATGGTCAACTTTCCCTGCAATCCTGTTCTTTTCCTCTCCCCTCCATCCTAAGCCACAGGCAACGTTGTCATAGACACTCAAATTAAATACCTGAGGTTTCTGGTGTATAAATGACATCCGACGACGTATCTCCAATCTTTGTTTCCCTGACCGGGGGATGCATTTGCCATCAAAATAGATTTCCCCCGCGCTAGGAACTTCTAGCAGGTCTATGATACGCAAAAGCGTTGTTTTGCCCGCCCCGGTGGGCCCGATTAAAGCCAACACTTCGCCTCTATCAACGCTAAGGTTGATATTCTCCAGTATCGCCCGCTCACCATATCTGTGGTTTAGTCCCGTTACTTCTATTAAAGACATCTCTTACCTCTGCTGCAACCTATTCAAGACAATGTTAATGATAAGTGCCAGGAACAAAAGAATTATACCTAGCGCTATTGCCAACGCTAACTCACCTTTGGATGTCTCTAATGCTATTGCTGTGGTAATTACCCTGGTGACTCCCCTGATATTTCCACCGACCATCAGAGCACATCCAATTTCCGATATGGCTCTACCAAAACCCATTATCACAGCAGCCAGCACAGCATACCTTGCTTCCCTCAGTATAAGCAAGACGGTCTGAAAGCCGCTGGCACCAAGCGATGTGGCGGTCTCCATAATCTCCTTACTTACACCGCTCAACGCGGAAATAGTTAAACCCAGCAGCAGGGGAGTGATTAATATCATCTGACCAACCACCATAACAGGGGGCGTAAACAGTATGCCGAGCTCACCAAGTGGCCCAGCCCGGGAAAATAACACAAGAACAAACAAGCCAACAAGGACAGTGGGCACGCTGAACAGCGTCTGGATGATATTTATTAAGACCCTTTTCCCACGGAAGTGATGAAAGTGTATTAAACTCCCCAGTGGTAGGCAGATCAGAGAGGCCAGAAGGCAAGCTGCCCCTGAAATCCTCAAGGACCTTCCAGCTATCTCCATCACCTCCGGGTCAAGGGATATTAGGAGTTCTATGGCCTTGGTAAGGCCGTCCCATATTTCAGTCAATTTTCCCCAATTGCTTTAATATGCTACTTCTTTGCACAGGCTTCGTACTTGCTGGTGCAGGTAATCTTGTCAGCGCAGTTAGGGCAGAGTTTCCAGTCTGACCTGACCTCAGCACCGCACTTTTTACACTTCATTATCGCTGCTATGACTGGAATGTCACACCTCCTCTGTTAAGATTATCAGCCGCAAATCTCTGGATCATAGGGGTAGAATAGCGGTTCTCCGTATTCTGACACGCGGAATCCGGCGATTAAATCCTGGATATCATCCGCTCTGAGGAAAGTTACCAGATTTTGAGCCATCTCAGGATTGACACCGTTCTTGCAGATGATCACCGTGTAGACATTGAGCATAATATCCCCTGTATCTACCAAGGGTACCAAATCCACGTCGCCTTTATAAGCAAGGAAGGTTCCCTTGTCTGACAGGGTGTAAGCCATTAGCTCGTCAGCCATCTCCAGTGTTGCCCCCATTCCTGTCCCAGCTTCTATATACCAGCCAGCAGCCGCTCCATCCCCCTGAATATCCGCTGTGTAATTATAGCCGGCTGATGCCCATACGGCTTTTTCTTTGCCGTGAGTTCCCGAGTTATCCCCTCGAGATACGAATTTAACGTTATCTGGGTCAAGCGCCCCCTCCATCTGGATTTTTTGGAAGGCTTCTTCCGGAGTCAAGTCCCCTCCACCAATGCCTGCAGGGTCAGCCTCAGGGCCTACGATGATGAAGTAGTTATAAGCCCAGGGGACTCGCTCCGCACCATATCCTTCTGCTTCAAGAACGTAGCCACCGTCTACAAATGCTGCCTCTTGAAGAGGATCATGGACGGTAACCACATCCACATCACCATTCATACCCAATTGCAAAGCAGCACCGGTGCCCTTGGCTGTTATCTGCAAGTCGACGTCATATCTTTCCTCAAATATGGGCTCCAGATAATCCCACAATTCGGTGTCGTAAAGGCTGGTAGTGGTTGCTACCCTTAGTTCTGCGGGAGCAGATGTCGCTACGACGACACTAACGATTATGGCAACTACTATGACAACCAGTGCTATAACTTTCGCCTTCATATTTACCTCCAGAGTCACAAATACTTCTGCTTAACGAATTAGCGCAATTACGAAGCGGTTTAAAGGAAGCAACAAGCGGGAATGAAAAACACCGTCATAAAAACGGTGTTGCCTAAAAATCAAGCTTCATATTCCCTCCTTTCCAAGCACGGGAGGCACGGACATTTCTATCTGTGCCCTCGAGGCTTTTCAGCCCACCGGCTGCTTGCCATGGACTCTCTTTAGGCAAGACAGCTCGGAGAGAGTGAACATTTAATTTCGGGTATTATATCAGGGATTTGCCAGCCAATCAAATACAGTGTACCCACACAGATACGGAAGCAATTGGCAGGTAAGCTGGGCGATCATGTTTCCTCTGATTTTTCTTTATCTGGCGTAGCTTCTTCAGGAGCTTCAACCGCTTTCTCTGCCACTTCTACTAGCTCCTCTGCCACTTCCTCTTCTATCTTTCCCGCAGGTCGCCAACTAATTTTTGCCACAACCAACTCTGGGTCGTTAAGAGTGGCAATATCCTCACCCAGGATGATATCCTTGACTCTTATCGCTTGCCCCGGCTCGGTGAAGGAACTGATGTCCACCTCTATGTTAGTGGGGATTTTTGCCGGCAAACACTCGATAGTTAAAGTGTCAAGCTCATGTTCCAGCATATTGTCTTTAGACTTCAGGGCTGGCGCTTCGCCGACTAAGACAACGGGGACCTCTAACTTTAGCTTTTCTCTTAGTTTGATCTGATAAAAATCTACATGGAGCAGTTGCCCCTTCCGCCAATCTCTATTGAATGCGCGAACCATGACAGTCCTCGGCCTTTTCTCGTTATCTAGCTTGAGGCTAATAAGTCCTGTCTGTTCGGCTTGAGCTAATACTCGCTCAATCTGTACAGTGTCGCACTGTAATGCTAGAGACGCGATACCGTGCCCGAAAAGATGCACCGGAGTAATTCCCTGGCGGCGCAAATGCTTGACTTTTTTGCCGAGAATCTCTCGGTTGGTAACCTTTAACTCTAGTTTGTCCATTTTATCTGCCCAATCATATCAAATAAAAGCTTCTCCTGGCAAGACACTGTGCTTGTTCATCTGAATAGTGATTCGGAAACCCTGCGCTTGAAAAAGGCAACTATGACCTGTACAAGTATTCCAAAGATTGCTCCAAGTCTATAGGTAGGGGTGAGGTAAATTCCTGGTATTGCTCGGTTGATGGCAAGCGAAAGCCAAGACGATAGGCATGAATAAATTGCCTGTTAAGATGCGCCGATTTTATTCCGTAAACGGGGTCGCCGACGACCGGATAGCCGATAGCTGACAGGTGTACTCTGATTTGATGTGTGCGCCCTGTTAGGGGGGCGACTTCGACTAAAGTGTAGTTATCCAGGTATTTCCGGACTTGATATTGGGTGCTAGCCTCTTTTCCTGTTTTTACTATTGCCATTTTCCGTCTACTACGAGGATCTCGCCCGATAGGTGCTTCAATTACCCCCTGTTCCGGGGACAGTCTTCCTTTAACAAGGACAAGATATCCTTTAGTTACAGTGCGGTTTTTGAACTGTGCGGCTAAATATTCCCGGGCAAAGTCGCTTTTGGCAATGACTATGAGCCCCGATGTATCTTTATCTAGTCTGTGAATTAGGCCGGGGCGCATCAGCTCGTTGCTCGTAGCCAGGCTGGGACAATGAGCTAAGACGGCGTTGACCAAAGTATGACTGGGATGCCCCGGGGCAGGGTGAACCGTCAACCCTGCGGGTTTATCTATGACTAATATGTCTTTATCTTCATAGACTATAGCTAAAGGGATTGGTTCAGCCAAAGGATGAGCAGGCGAGGGAGGAAGCTCAACTGTTATTCTGTCGGCTTTGTTTAACCTCTGGTTTACTTTTGTTTTTTGCCCGTTGACTAAAATATAACCTTGCCCGATTAATTTCTGTAAATATGCCCGCGAGAATTGTGGAAGGACCTGGGTCAAATACTTATCGAGGCGGATATTGGGAACGGACGAGTTGAATTGCAACGTCTTAATCTTGGGGCTTGAGGTGGCGTTCATGTGCTTTTCTAAATAACCCCGACTTATAAAAGTAATAGATGAGAGCAAAGATACCCACTGTTAAAGCTGCGTCAGCGATGTTGAAGGCGGGCCAGCGGAAGAGCTGGAAACTGATAAAATCGATTACGTAGCCAAGACGGATGCGGTCTATTAGGTTACCTACACCACCGCCCAGAATCAAAGCCAAGGACAACGTACCTAAGGTGGTAGTCGGGGGGTGGTAATGGAGAAACACCAGGATAATGACGGAACCAGCTATGCTTAGAGCGATGCGAAGCTCTGTGTGGCCGGAAAGCAAACCAAAGACAACGCCATAATTTTTAACGAAAACTAAATTGATAAAGCCTGGCAAAAGCTCCAAATCAGTTGGAGGTCGATTGGCGGCGATCCATAACTTGCTCAGTTGGTCAAGGGTAACCACCAGGGCAGTGACAATAAGAAGTAACCTTAATTTGCTCCTATACTTACCTGGAGAGACCTTTGATTTAACTTCACCCACGAAATCCGTTACTTTGCTGGTCACCAATTTACTGGGAGACCCATTATCTTGCACCTCTTACATCCTTTGCTCGGCTTGTCTTACATCTTAGACATAAGCTTGCTTGAGGTATAGCTTCAAGGCGAGCTTGCTCTATAGCTCGCCCACAGTCATCGCATAATCCATAAGTGCCGGCTTCATATTTTTGTAAGGCATGCTCAATCTCATTAAGAGACTCTCCCAGCCTTTTTTCCAGGGCCAGCCTTTTCTCTAGCTCGGAGGCTTCATCGGCTCCCTCTTCCCTTTTGCCGAATGGACTGCCTTCTTTTCTCTCCGCCGATGGTTGACCGAGAGCTCTCAATTGTTCTAGCTTTTCTGACAGCTCTGCTTTCCCCTTCTTTAATCTTTCATAAAGTTTAGCGGACTCCATCACTTCTTGTCCTCCCTATGATTTACAGCTATTCTAGACCAAAATTCCACACGGACCGCGTGAGACTTGCAGTTCTACTATGCGACGTTGGGCTTGCTAAAAATCTTTCTTATATCAGGATGTAAGGAGTCTCCGAGTTCTTTCACTGATTTGTATCTAATTTTGTTAAGTTTCCTCTGCTGTTCTTCAAATTCAATTGTGGAGTAAAGTTTCTCAGGATGCAAGTAAATATCATCTACATATCTTATCGCCCTAGGCACCTTAAAGCCTGTTGGGGAATCTACCCAATCCTCTAAACCTCCTCTTAGCAAAGAATCGAGTATTGCCATGGTAAATTCCAATCTTATATCTTTGTAATGTTCCCCTTCCCCTATTCCTCCAGTATTTATCAAATAGTAATTTAGGTGTGGAATACCTTTTATTATCTCATAAAATATATTAGCATGCTCGGCCAGGTCTCCGGCGACAAAGGGGTCGTAGAAAAACTCGCTTCTAATTTCCCCTGCTTGGGTTGGGTCACCAGCCGAGGATTCCATTGCCTGTCCCAGAACCATCAAGGCTGCTGCTTGCTCCCGGGTTAGCTTTGATATTGCCGGAATCAGTGGCCCCCTGGTGATAAGAATCAGATTGTCAACCCTATCCACATCGATATGGCGACTGGCATGCATAAAATCTCTTCTTAATACTACTGCTCTGCCATTGGATGTTCTTTCGCAATTGTAAAAGTCAAAATCTCCGTCTTCTGTTACGTGAACATTTTCGCAGATGGTTTCCGGTTTTAACAGTCCGTAGAATATTTCGGTTTGCTCCCCGGGGTTCACGCCCTCTGTTTTTACAAATATTCCCCCGCCTTCGAAGCCATGAAAAGAACCATCGGGTGTAAGAATCCCTCCATCATCCTGAATAAGCCAGGATTTTTCCTTCCACTTTCTGGCCAGGATTCTACAGGTTGTAGTTGTTTTCCCGTTGGCGCTTAATGCCACAAGTAACGTCCTCGCCATCCGATAATCACCGTGTGCTGATTGAAGGTAATCCTCCCTACAGCCAGCATGCAGGAAGATGCCTCCCCTTCTTGTCTTAGCTGCCCAATCCTCGGCGGCGAATACTCCCTTCTTATATTCCCCTATGTAATTACCATTCCTGATTATCTTGACAAACCTTCCGTCATCCAGCATAGCCAACCTGATAGTGATATCTTTCACGGGGAGCGGCTTCGACTGGTTAGTTTCAAAAGCCTCATCAGCGAAGAATAAGATGTGGTAGGTTGGCTTTTTGACTTCCCCCTTTGGGGGTATAAAAAGGTTCCTGCCTCCGTGGGCTACATGGGCAAACCGCTCAGGAACAATTAACCTGACCGTGGTATTACTATTTTCATTGCCCACAATTCTGTCTAGGGAAATCAATCTTTCCTTGCCCAAAGCCTTTTCACACTGAGCTAATAGCTTTAGTTCATCCTTGCCAAAAGGATGGTCAACACTGTTTTTGGTGAACATTGCTGACCTGGAAGTAGGCTCACTTTGAGCGACAAAGTTTCCATAAATCGTTTTCCTAACCCCCGGCTGTTTTTCCACAAGCCCTCTCAGTTCCTCATCAGAGGGATTATGAGTCAACCGATTTTCTTCTCGCGCCTTCTGCCAGATTTTGTTGGCAGTTATCGCGAATTGTTCCAACTCAAACGTTACCATCATATTTCTTGGGAGGAATGCGATTTTGCGTCGCCAATTTCCAGGAACTAGGTGCTAATATTTATTGTTTAGACCTCGCGGAACTTCCCTTCCACCGTGCCGTCGTCTTCACCGCCAGGCCCCTGTTCACCAGCTCCTTGTTCGCCAGGTGGCGGCTGTTCTGGTTGCTGGTACACCGATGCCCCAACCTTCTGCATGACCTGCGACAGCTCGTTCATAGCATTACGAATGGCGTTTACGTCCTGTCCTTGAAGGGCTGACTTCACACTGGCTATCTTGCCATCTGTGTCCTGTTTTACATCGGCGGGTATCTTATCTCCGTGGTCACGGAGAGTTTTTTCTGCGGTATAAGCCAGGCTGTCGGCAGAATTGCGCACCTCCACTTCCTCTTTACGTTTAGCATCATCAGCAGCATGCTGTTCGCCCTCTTGCCTCATCCTCTCCACTTCCTCCTTGCTCAGTCCGCTGGAGGCAGTAATGGTAATTTTTTGTTCTTTCCCCGTGCCTTTATCACGAGCGCTAACATTAAGAATGCCATTGGCATCTATATCGAAAGTCACTTCAATCTGGGGCACACCTCGGGGTGCCGGTAGAATACCATCGAGCATAAATCGTCCCAATGTTCGGTTATCAGCAGCCATAGGACGTTCCCCTTGAAGAACATGTATCTCGACGCTTGGCTGATTGTCACTGGCAGTGCTGAAAATCTGGCTCTTCTGTGTGGGTATAGTAGTGTTGCGAGAAATAAGCGGTGTCGCTACTCCTCCCAGCGTCTCTATTCCCAGAGTGAGTGGGGTGACATCCAGAAGGAGGACCTCTCCGACTTCACCCTTAAGCACCCCAGCCTGAATAGCGGCACCCAAAGCTACTGCCTCATCGGGATTGACCCCCTTGACCGGCTCCCGGCCAAAGAATTGCTTTAGGGTGTCCTGAACTTTGGGCATCCTTGTCTGACCACCGACAAGAATTACATTATTGATTTGGTTTGCTGTGAGCCCGCCATCCTTCAGCGCCTGTCGGCAAGGGCCAAGGCTCTTTTCTATCAAATCAGCGGATAGTTGTTCTAGCTTGGCTCGAGTTAATGTCATGCTAAGATGCTTGGGCCCGCTGGCATCGGCAGTAATAAAGGGAAGGCTTATCTCTGTTTGAGCTACCGTCGATAGTTCCTTCTTCGCCTTTTCAGCAGCATCTTTCAGCCTCTGTAATGCCATCTTGTCCTGCCTAAGGTCGATACCTTGCTCTTTCTTAAATTCATCACATACCCAGTCCATAATCCTCTGGTCAATGTCGTCACCACCGAGGTGGGTATCGCCATTGGTCGCCTTAACCTGAAAGGTACCCTCTCCTATGTCAAGGATGGAAATATCGAAAGTACCGCCACCAAGATCATAGACAGCAATAGTTTCTTCTTTTTTCTTATCCAAACCATAAGCCAGTGACGATGCTGTAGGCTCGTTAATAATACGCAAAACGTTAAGCCCGGCTATGGTGCCGGCATCTTTAGTGGCATTTCGCTGGCTATCGTTGAAATAGGCTGGCACGGTGATTACAGCATCGTCGACCTTATCTCCAAGATAAGCCGCGGCATCAGTCTTCAACTTCTGCAATATCATGGCTGATATTTCCTGGGGACTATACTCCTTGCCCCCCATTACCACCCGGCAATCACCATTGGGAGCCTCGGTGATCTTATATGGTAGGCGCTTGATATCGTTCTGAACAGTGGGGTTCTTAAATTTACGCCCGATAAGGCGCTTTATGCTGAATATGGTATTCTCGGGATTGACTATTGCCTGGCGCTTGGCTAACTCTCCTACCAGCCTTTCTCCATTTTTACCTATGGCTACTATTGAAGGAACGAGATTGCCACCCTCCGCACTGGGTATGATCTTGGGGTCGCCCCCTTCTATCACTGCTGCTACACTTAGTGTAGTGCCTAAGTCAATTCCTATTGCTCTTCCCATTTTCGCTCCTCCTTCCGAGTTGTTTGCTCTGTTCTTTCTCTTTCATTTCCCTTACCAACTATCACCAGGCTAGGACGAATTACCCTTTCTTTAAGTTTATAGCCTTTTTGTGTTTCCTCAACAACCATTCCCTCCTCCCCTTCCTGCTGCATTACAGCTTCATGCAAGCGAGGATCAAAGGACTCTCCCCGAGCCTTAATCTCGGTTAGTCCTTGTGTCTCCAGAGTTGTCTTGAGTTTATTATAAATGAGCCTGATGCCTTCTGTCCAATTTGATTCATTGAGCTCAGCAGGAACTGAAGCGAAGGCTCTCTCCAAGTCATCTATGACAGGCAGCAGGTTACAGATAAGCATGCTATTGGCAAACTCAATAATCTCCCCTTTTTCTTGCTCAGCACGTTGTTTATAATTAACAAAATCCGCCTGGCATCTTTGCCAATTGGCCAAATATTTTTCTGCCTTTTCCTTCTCCTCAGCTAGAGCTTGTTGTAACGTCTCTATATCCTCAACTTGTTCAATTTCTGCTGCAACTGCCTTGTCATTCTCAGCCAACAGTAGCCCTCCTTCAAGTATATTCAACCACTGAGTTGCTTAGCAATGTTGAGAAGCAGGTGAGTGAGGAGATAGCCTTGGCGTAGTCCATTCGCTTTGGGCCAATCACTCCCACAATACCACTGGCCTTATCAGGTACTCCATACTTGCTGGCTATCAAACTCAAGTCCTGTAATGCTGGCTCTGGGTTTTCTCCACCAATGACTACTTTCATCCCCCTTTTGCTAAATTCCTGACAAAACATATTTCTAAGCCAATCCTCAGCTTCCAGCACTTCTAAGATACTGAGCATTCTAGGACTGTTGGTAAACTCTGGTTGGCTTAGCAGCAAACGTAATCCTTCAAGATAAGGTTCACCATATTCTAGTTTGTCTTCGGCCGCTATCATTGCTGCTAAACATTCAGATATTTGGCTTTCTTCAGGAGAGAGGCCTTCTTTTTTAGTCAGGATCTCGCTGCTGGTCATCCCGGCATAAAAGGAAGTAAGCTTATTAGCTAGATTAGTTAGCTCATCCTGGCTAACCTTTCTATTGAAAGACAGGACCTGCCGTCTAACTTTTGCTTCATACAAAACTACGATCAGCAAAGCCATGAAATCCTGCAAGGCTACCAAATCGAGATGCTTGAAGCGACAGCGTGTTGGCTTAGGAGTGGTTATCACAACCAGGTTGTGAACAAGGCGTGCCAGAAGCGCTGCCACCGTCTTTAGCCATTGCTCTAGCTCCTCTTTTGCTTCCTGGGATATTTGATGAATTAGATGCTGCTCAGCAGGGGAAAGTTCAATTTCTTCCCCTATTGATTCCACATAATAGCGGTAAGCCTTATCAGTAGGTACACTTCCGGCTGAATGGTGAGGGTGGATAATATATCCTTCTCGTTCCAGATATACTGTATCGTTGCGGATGGTAGCCGGGCTTACCTTCAAGCCGTACTTTTCCACAATGGCTTTTGAAGCTACTGGTACCGTTCCAGTGATGTAATCTTCAATTATCACTCTGAGAACAGTTTCTCTTCTTTCCCTTACGTCCATTTAGCACTCTTCCCTTTTAATTGCTAACTAAATTAATTTATCACTACAAACACATTCTGTCAATGTTAATGGTGATTAGTTCTGACACGGTGGGCATAGTGCTGGTCAAGGAGGATGGCAGAAGAAAATCTCGGGGAAATGCCAGCTCTTTGACATGCTACCTAAGATTAACATCACTTCAAGACCGCCACGAAGAATGTTACCAATTATTAGCTTCAAAATGTATAATAAGGGACCAGGAGTATTCTGTGCCAAGAACATTTAAGCCCTTCTATGGATGGTGGATAGTAGTAGTTTCGGCTATTACCTTGCTGCTGTCTGGTGGGATAGGCTTTTACAGTTTTGGGGCTTTATTTACTCCGCTGATAAACGAGTTTGGATGGAACAGAGCACAGATATCACTGAGCATGTCCATAATGGGTTTGGTAGGCCTTATAGGTCCCGTTATTAGGGACGTGGGTAAATAGATACGGTGCCAAAAGAATAATGGTCCTGGGAGCTCTTCTCATGGGCATCTCCTTTGCCTGCTTGGGTTTTACATTCTCCATTTATTATTTCTACGCTCTGTATTTTGTCGCGGCTGCCGGACAGATGGCTATCTTAAGCATTCCTGTATTAACCCTGGTATCCCACTGGTTCGAAAAGAGGAAAGGTCTCGCCATAGGAATCTCGGTGGCTGGATATGGGCTGGGAGGCATGGTCATGCTGCCATTAGCGGCATATCTTATATCCTTGCTGGACTGGCGGTGGACATACCATATTCTTGGCATGACAATTTGCTTTGTCCTTGTCCCGCTCATAGCACTGGTCATCAAGAATAATCCAGGTGATATTGGTATGTTGCCTGATGGTGAAAAGCACACTGCCCAAGAAAAACAGCAAAGGACGCCTGTGCCTGCCAGCAATATCCAAATACCAAGATGGACTCTTCCCAAGGCTTTGCAGACATCAACTCTCTGGATCCTCACCATAAGCTTTATGATGGTTTTTGTGGGCACTGCTTCGGTACTCGCCCATGCCGTGCCTTTCTTTGTGGGGCAAGGATTTAGCAACCAAGTGGCTTCAACCATCCTCGGCAGTACAATCGGGGTCAGCGTTCTAGGCAGGATAATCACCGGCTATCTGTCTGACAGGGTGCCAGTGAAATATATAGCTGCCCTGTGCTTCATGTTTCAGGTGGTCGGGCTGCTGGCGCTTATTTTCCTAGAAACACAGGCTAGCGTTCCTGCGTTTGTAGCGATTTTTGGTATGGCCATGGGCGGCTTGTTCGTTTTGGAACCGCTGATAGTGAGGGAGTATTTTGGTCCGGATTCTTTCGCGTCTATCTATGGCGGATTATGGGCATTTCAGTCACTTGGCTTCGCAGCGGGCCCATATATCACAGGTTACATATTCGATACAACCGGAAGCTACAACTCAGCCTTCATCGCTTTCATTGTTGCCACCCTCTTAGCCACAGTGCTAATTATCAAAAAATAGCAAAACTTACATCTTTTCAACTTCAAGTAACGCCATCTCAGGTTATTATAACCCCCGCGCTTCCCTGTATCCTGGCTTCATTATATCGCTCACCGCTGTTCCCAGAAAAGTAAAGGCGAGTATTGTGGCACAGATACATGTTATCGGGGGTATCACCCACCAAAGAAAGTCTCTGATAACACCTGACGCAAAGGCCCGATTAACAATCCACCCCCAGCTTACGGTTGTGGGGTCTCCCAGGCCAAGAAAGGACAGCACCGCCTCTGCATAAATTGCCCAGGTAACCATCAAAACAGCTTGAGCAAACATCAGGGGCACCACATTGGGCATGATTTCACCAAAAATCAATAAGCGGTCGCTTGCTCCAACGCTTCTCGATGCTTCCACAAAGGCCCTTTCTTTAAGAGATAAAACCTGAGACCTGATTACCCTGGCGGTGTACGGCCAATATACAATGCTTATCACCAAGATTATATTCCGTATACTTGGCCCCAGTATTGCTGAGAAAACTATCATCAATGGTAAATATGGCAGCATCAAAAAGAAGTCCACAATTCGCATAAGCAGTTCCTCGAGTTTCCCTCCAAAATAGCCTGCTATCAGTCCTACCAGAGTGCCAATACTCACTGTAGTGGCTGCTGCCGTGAATCCAACAATCAACGCAACCCTGGTACCGTATAAGGTCTGGCTCCATATATCTCTCCCCAGACGGTCGGTGCCGAACCAGAATTCAGCGTTGGGAGGCATAAGTTGATTCCCAGGCACCCCGAATCTCATCGGGTCCACCGTGCGCAGGTAAGGAGCAAATATAGCTATAAAGGCAAAAATCGCAAATATGACTATCCCCACCCTGCCCATCCTGCTTGTCAGGAGCAGTTTCAAGAATTTCCCAACGCCTTGCAATCCTTTGAGAAGCCCGGACATCTTATTGCCCCCCTCCCACCTTTATCCTGGGGTCTATGTAGCCGTATATCAGGTCAACCACCAGATTAGCCAGCACAACCACTACAGCAAATATCAGGAACAGGCCTTGAAGAACAGGATAATCACGGGACATAACAGAGTCATACACCAGCCTGCCAACGCCGGGCCATCTAAACACCGTTTCCGCCTCAATTATCCCGGCCACGGCAAAGGCCAGGTTCATCCCGGTCAATGTGACCACAGGTAGGATAGCATTTCTCAAGGCATGCCTGCGTAGAATAGTGGATTCTTTTATCCCTTTTGCCCTGGCTGAGGTTATATAATCCTGGTCCAGGACGTCCTGCATGGCGCTGCGTGTTAATATAACGTATTCCCCGATATACCAGATTACTATCGCTCCGCACGGTAGAAACATATGCCAGGCTACATCTCCCACGTATGCCCAGCCGGTGTACCCTGCCCCAATCGTATCCATCCCTCCTATGGGAAAAAGTCCCAGACCGAAAGCAAAAATCATCATAAGTATTATACCCAGGATGAATGTTGGAATCGAATAGAATCCCAATGATACGGTAACTATAATTGAATCAAACTTTGTTCCCGTCTTCCATCCCGCAATGGCACCAAGCGTGGTGCCCAGAACAACGGCTATAGCAAGGGCCGTTACAATCAGCAATAGTGTTTGTGGTACCCTGTCAAGAATCACTTCCAGTACAGGGACGCGGTACACGAACGAGAAACCTAAGTCTCCATGAAGAAATAGCCGGTTAAGATAAGCAACGAATTGTTCCCACAAAGTGCCAGTCAACCCAAATCGCTCACGCATTTCCGCTATGCGGTGCCGGCCTGCCCTGGGGTCTCCGAACAAAAGGCGCACCGGGTCGCCGGGCACCACACGGAAGATGACGAAGTTTGCGCAGATAATAACAAAAATGGTGAGGACGGCAGCTGAGATTTTTCCACTGACAAACCCGGCAAATCCTTTCATAGTCGCCTTACTTTATCACCATTTCTATCACAGGGGAGAGCAAGCTCTCCCCGTTTAGCTACAATATAATCTGTGCTCTTTTATGTATCTTTATACCCCACTCTCTCATCGCCTTAAAGTACATCATCCTTTCCTCTTTATCAAAAACGTCCGGCGGAAATATACCTGTATGTTTTACCTGTCCTCTTAACATCATTAATGAGAATATAGCTCCTGACACTGCGGTAGCATGGGATACATCACTGGCGCCCGGAATTCTTTCGCAGGCTGTTGCACAATCGGAACCCTCGGTCCACAGTTGATAATGCAACTCCTTCCCCGCTTTTCTGCCATCAACATCCACCGTAGAAAGTGGTGATGATGGCTCCTCGTGTTTCCCTTCTTGCCATCATCACCACTTAGACACTCAGCGATGATTCAGCGATTACTGATCAGGAGTCTTAATCTCCTCCCACCCAGTGCAACCCATACATGTTCCACTGGTTATACCAGTATAGAGGGCCGCCGAGCTCGTTGTACCAGTTCGTCCACCTGTCGGTCCAGTAAGCGCTAACCACGTGCTGCTGATACAGCATATACATCGGCATCTCCTCGTTCGCTATCACCTGCATCTCTGCGCGAGCAAGAGTGGGATCCACGGCAGTATAAAGCTTCATGTACTCAGTATTGAAATCCTCGTCGTACCAGTAAGTAGGGCTCCAATCCCAACCCCACATCCAAGGATCCGCTAGCAGCATCCAGATCCAGTCGGCAACTGGATCGGCAGACGGCTCTTCCTCACCTACCATCATATCCCAACCATTACTCCACGGTTGATACAACGCTTCTAAAAAAGTGGTGATGTCTATGGACAGAAAGTCGATATGTATGCCGAAATCCACAAGGTCGTCCCTGATCGACTGCCCGGTGTCGAACTCAGTGAGGTCGGTCGACGTTCTGAGTTTAAATGAGAGTTCTTCGCCTGTGTAGGGGCTTACCCACCAATCCCCAGGCTTGGTATAACCCTCATCTGTCAGTAGTTCCGCAGCCTTAGTGACGTTTTGCGCATACATCTCCAGCCCAGCCTTGTGCCCGGGAGTTCCGGGATATATCCAGCTTTCGGTAAGCTGAGCATAGGTAGACCCGCCAAGGACCACATCTACGATTTTTTGAGTATCTATCGCATAGGCGATGGCCTTCCTGAGAGCCTTGTCATGCAGCGGGTTCTCCGTGTAATTCAGCCCACCAAGCGTATAGTCAGTCATATTATAATAACTATAGTTCGTCTCCTCGTTCTCGGCCCAAAAATTGAACCCCAGATAGTAGACTGCAATTCCTGGCATTACTTCAACCGTGATGTCGGGGATAGTATCGAATTTGGGTATGTTCGAATACGAGAAACTCGCCATATATGTATCTATCTCGCCCGCCTCGAAGGCCGCTGTGAGACTCTCCATACTCGGGAAGATTTTGATATATATCTCCTCTATCTCAATCGGCCCGTACAAACTCTCGCCCCACCAGTCATCGTTGCGTACCCACTTATGGTACTGACCTGGCTTGTACTCCGCAAACTTGTACGGCCCGGTACCGATGTGTTCACCGTCCCACTCCTTTGGGTCTTCGTTCCAGTCATCATACTCACCTTCCCCGTCCGGTCCGAAAATATGCTCGGGAACTATGCAGTCCCAGGCCCACACGCTGGGATGATGCGCTTCAGTAACATTATTCTCATATATAAATTCGATTTCGTAGGGAGCGGTGGCGTTGACCCACCATACAATCTCATCTGTATCCCAATAGTGCTCGAAGCAAACCGGCTTGTCCGGACTCCACTCGGAAAGTACGTTTTTACACGTGAACACTACATCGTCTGCGTCTAAGTACTCTCCGCTGGTGGCGAAGTCATGCCATTTGACACCTTCCCGCAAAGTCACTGTCCATACCTGTGCATCTTGCCATACCTCATTGACTGGATGATACCGCGACTCATACGTAACGTCGAAGCCCGTTGCCAGCGTGGGAATAAATCCATTAGTATCATACCATAAATCAGGCTCACCCGGAACCTTGTCACCAACCTTGGCGTAAGCCGTCAGGGTCTCATAGACCATATTCTTGTAGATGCAACCGAGGTTGCTGTGTTCCAGCTCCTCTTCATCCATGTTCAAATTAGGAACATCCGTCTGAGTGCCCACATTCAGCCTCTTAACTGTTACCCCCGGCTCACAGGCAGGAAGGGCAAAAGCCACCACCAGGACCACAGCCAGACCCAGGCTAATCAACAACTTTTTTGATTTCATCCTTCGTGTTACCTCCTTTCGTAATTCTCTTCATCAGTCTTCCCTGATAGCCACTCAGTCTTTCCTGAGAGTCAATTCCACATAGGCACTACCCCCTTCACCGTTTTGAGGTTTCGTCGATTGTTGCAATCGCAATCCTGAGCTACCCTTCTACAAAAAAAGCGCCAGATACGCAGAATATCTGGCACTTTTACTATCAGTGAAATTGATAGCCAACAACGCCTACATCTGTTCCACCAGTACATGCCGCACTCCCCTTTAACCGACTACTCTAGAAATAGTAAAACACCTATTCAAAGAAAAGTCAAGCCCCTGTGCTGGCTGACCACATAGATAACACAGGGCTACGGGTTTTAGCAAGTTCCTTTTCAATATACTCGACCGGACTGAGATAGGCAAGAGACTGGTGCGGGCGGTTGAAGTTATATTCTATCAGCCATTCAGTTAGCCGGGGATTGAGCTCTTCAGGTCCTAAAGACAGATTGAAGTTGTAAAGCCATTCATACTCTAAGGGCTCATGGAATCTCTCTATCTCCGGGTTATCCTTAGGGGTTTTCACCCTCGAGAAGTACCTTTGAATACCTATTTTGGCGGTAGCTCTTTCAAACTCCCAGGCAAACTCACTTCCATTATCTGTTTGCAGGTTTTCAATAGGCTGGTTAACCAGATAGCGGAGACGATAGCGAAAATCGGGTGCAGACTTTGAACTCTTGTTTTTGTACATCCTGGCATACCCTAATTTGCTAACGTGGTCCACCGTGGTCAGGATATATCTTTTCAAATCGTTCCAGTAGAACCAATATCCAAGGCAGGACTTCAAAGATGGCTGAGACAAATATGTGATGAAATAGGGCTAACATTGCCATATAGAGGTGGTTATCATTCAATTAGAAGAAGGGTAGCCATAACAGTAAAACACATAATAAAGAGTGATATTGATACTTACCGATTTATGCGATGGGCAGACCCTAGAGAATTAGGAATATTGGCCCAGTATGACCAGACACGATATAAGGACATAGATAGGCAAGTACTGAGTGTTCACCCCATGGTGCAGGTCTGGCAAGAAATCCTGCCCTACCTACTTGACATGAACAAGAGGTACAAACGTTTTTATAATAGTGCTAATAATGTTTACACGCCCTCCCCGATTGTCAGCCACAGAAAAACCATGTGCATAGGATCACGAGTGGGATAGCATATGAACCACAGACCAGGAGAAGCAAAAAACCCCTGTTGGCATCTATTTTCATTGGATTTTATTATTGACCAGAAATAAAATATTAAGTACTATTACGGTACAAATGTGAAAACCGCGAAGACATCTTCCTTGGCACAACGTGATAGCGAAGTAGCTCAAATCCTGAGCCTGGAGGCAGAGAGACTAGCAAGCACCATAAATCTCATTGCCTCCGAGAACCATGCTAGCCGGGCAGTACTTGAAGCCCAAAGCTCTCTGCTAACTGATAAATATGCTGAAGGATACCCCGGGCATCGTTATTATGGCGGTTGTGTTTACATAGACGAAATCGAAAATCTGGCTATTGAAAGGGCCAAGAAGCTCTTTAAAGCCGAACATGCTAATGTCCAGGCACATAGTGGCAGTCAAGCCAACATGGCCGCCTATTCAATTCTATTGGAACACGGAGATACTGTTATGGGGATGAGTCTCCGCCATGGCGGGCATCTCACCCATGGCGCTGAGGTCAATTTCTCTGGAAAATGGTATCACTTTATCTCTTACGGTGTTGACCCCAAAACCGAAATGCTCGACTACGATGAAATTGAGAGGTTAGCTCTGGAGCATAAACCTAAGCTAATAATAGCTGGGGCGAGCAGCTATTCTCGGATTATTGATTTTGAGAGGCTTCGCTATATAGCTGATAATGTGGGGGCTAGGTTATTGGCTGACATGGCTCACATAGCTGGAATAATAGCCGCCGGACTTCATCCCTCTTCTGTGCCCTATGCTCAAGTTAGTACTGCCACCACGCAGAAGACCTTGCGAGGACCTAGAGGTGGCTTTATTTTGTGTGATAAAGAACTTGCCTCAGCCATTGATTCTGCAGTTTTCCCCGGGATGCAGGGTGGTCCTTTCATGCATATCATCGCTGCCAAAGCCGTGTGCTTCTTTGAAGCTATGCAACCCGAGTTTGTTGATTACCAGAAGTCGGTGCTGAAGAATGCCCGCGCTTTGGCTTCTGAACTCCAGAGATGTGGGATGCGTATTGTTTCCGGGGGCACAGATAACCACATTGTCCTTGTTGACCTTTCCCCTCAGGGGATAAGCGGCAAGGATGCTGAGGAGGCCTTAGGCGCAGCAGGCATCTCGGTAAATAGAAATGCCATTCCTTTTGACCCCAAGCCACCAAAGATTACCAGCGGTATCAGGTTGGGTACCCCGGCGGTGACTACGAGAGGTTTTGGCACAGAGGAGATGAAGCGTGTTGCCTCTCTCATTGTCAAAGTGCTTTCTTCTTCGGGGGATAAGCGTGCCCAAGAACAGGTCCGCCAGGAAGTACAAGAGATGTGCCAGCAGTTCCCCATTCCTGGGCTGGCATGAGATACTTCTTTCCTTAGATTATAGCTAAACGCATAAATCCTCACAATTCTTCCTCCCCTAGCAGGACGGAGCTAGAGGGAGGGGAATTTACTAAGTTTCACCATCACCTAACCTCCCCCGCCGAAGGAGAGGAATTCTATACGAAACTCGGTTGAGCAGTTTCTTTGGTTATTTTTTCGCTAACCCTACCTGAAAATGGCAACGATTTCATGCTATAATCAAGTTAGTATTCAGATAGCTAAGAGGTGATGATGGACGAATTAAAAGTGACCGGGACATTCAGAATTAAGTAAGCCAAGAGGTTAACCACATGTGTCGCCGCTTCCCGTCACCCGGAATTGATGACTGAGATTACTGAATAACCTATCGTCTTCGCTTAGATAATAGGAAAGACAGGAAATCACATTGTGTAGTCCATTCCGACCAATTCGCCAGAATGAGCATCTATCGAGAGTGCCACAAAACTAACGGTAGGCTCTAATCCCCCTTCTACATTCTCAAAGATGACTTCCCAAATCAGACTGCATTCTCCATAAATTGGTTGATTTTCGTCTAACGGGTGAAACGGCTTTTTAATCACCAAATTGGCATAAATATTCTCAGCTATGTCGATTCTTTCTCTCAAGAGCTCAGGCAGGTCAACCAAAGGTGCCTTCTGCCTCGCAATCTCTATTGCATCTTCCTCTGTTATCTTCGGCTTAGTATCTATCGTTATATTCTGCCAAAATTTGCTGAAATACCTTATATTTCCAGCGGGATCGATTGTCACGCTCATGAAACCCCTAACAACAGGTATCTCTTCTATCTTCTGTTCCCAGAAAATTCTATAAAATACTTCCCCATCTTCCTCTTCTAATCTCTCTACACTTGGTTCTCCAGCTTCCGCAGGAAACTCCCCAATTTCTTCTATCTTCTCCCTTGCTATTTCGGGTGCATTTTCCAAGCCAACTTCTTCCGGTTTTGATTCATATGTGCTAGAGTCAAAAATCCCTAATATCTCTCCAGTAAAGGCGTCTATGTCAAAAAACAATGAATTTTCTGCCTCTACCCAGTCTATCTCCCAATATGTCTTACTTAGTGCATAATCTCTTATTAAGACAAATTCTGGGTTATTTGGCTTATACCCTATCTTTTCTATTATTTTTATAGCTTCTGGCCTAGATACTTCCGTATCTACTATTTCCGGATCTAAACACTCGAAAGTATGTCTTGCGCTAGCTACTTCATCGCTCTCCCTATCCCGCTGAAAATCCGCTATCGCATAGCTACCAGCTACCGCAACTATCAACAAAGCCACCACTATTAGAGAATATCTTCCTAGTTTCATTCTTTTTATTCTCATCACCTCTCCTAAGGAATCAAGTTAACATTCTCTCCAAAGAGTTGTATATTGCCTTCAGATTCAGCCTCAGGCACTTTTAGTAATGCATTGGCTTTCGCCTGCTCTACATTCTGAGCTGCATTAATAGCATAGTAATAAAACCGGTCCGTAAAGTCATAAGCGATGCCATACGCAACCGTATCCGCCCATCCCATATATGCTCTTGCTCCATTGTCCAGAAAAGCTTCGGGGAGGTCATTTTGCCACCAATCCGGGTCCCCTGACTGACACGCACTTGCATAAGCAAACCTCATCTGGGCAAACTCATGCTGATTATGTAGGTCTGGAATATCCTCTGGCATTATATGTCCACCATCCCCTGCTACTAAATAGTTCTTTCCGTACCAAGTTTGACCTCCATGACCACTGAAGTACCAAATATCAGCAACTGGAAGGCTAGCCTGAATTATGTTATTTTCTGACCAGTTATACAAATAAAAAGCATTGTAGTATGCGCCTGTATAGTCTTCCACTATTTCAGCCTCTTCTTCAAAGGGGTCTATACCGTGACAATCTGACCACGGGGTGCTCGCATTAAGTATACCTCCATTTAGGAGCACTAGAAGCAATATGCTCATAAGAGCTACAGCACAACTTTTGAAAATTTTCATCGCTGTAAATTTATGATATTTTCTGCACACACGAACCTTCCCTATATTCTTACTTCTTATTAGTATAAAATTAAATCGACTGTTTGTCAATGTACTCGTTCATATGATTAGTGACACTTTCTCCTTTCTCTGATTTTGTTGATTGTGCTTCAGAAATTCCTGTGGAGTAAGATATCCCAATGCCTGATGAGGGCGGATAGTATTATACACATTCTCCCACTTCAGCAAAGCTTGATTCAGTTCCGGTATATTGAAGTTGGCATCTGTTACCTCGT
>Ga0209979_1000712_pt1 | contig 42191 bp, 38 predicted proteins | sample AnhtaG_FD_183114 | JGI IMG/M metagenome (GOLD analysis project Ga0209979, IMG submission 183114) | Deep subsurface microbial communities from Anholt, Denmark to uncover new lineages of life (NeLLi) - Anholt_01485 metaG (SPAdes) (version 2) | ecosystem: Environmental > Aquatic > Marine > Oceanic...
TGAGTACAGTGGGCTTGGATGAAAAGTTGATAGAGAGGTACGTACAGTATCAAGAAAAAGAAGACTTAGGACAAGCGAAGCTTGCATTGGATTAAAGCCCCGTACGTAAGTGCGGGGTTGTTTTACTGTTGAAGGTTTAAGGTAAGAAGATTTCAATTTTATTTTTCCCTTAAACTTTAAACATTAAACCAGAACAATTATGCTTTCCTACAAATAGTAATTAGTAAGAGATTTAAAGATTTGATAAAATTATTAGTAACTTCTCAATAAATGTGGGTAGTATCACTGGATTCCCGCCTCCGCGGGAATGACGATTGAGTGTAAGTGTCTGTCATTCCTGCGAAAGCAGGAATCCAGTGATTAGTCACAAATATAATCTACCCCCAATTATTGAGAACTTACAATTATTACTTTAAATATTAAACCTTAAACGAAATAGTTTTGTAGTGCCCGATCTTCTAGGTGGCCAGTTTTCAATAAGAAGGTATTAGGTGTAAGAAGAATGGGAAATAAGGATTCTTTAAACCTTAATTTTGTTCGCCGGAAAACGCGAAAAATAAAAATTGGGGATGTGGTTATAGGTGGGGATGCTCCTATTGTTGTCCAGTCCATGACCAAGACCGACACCAGGGATCGAAAGGCGACCATATCACAGATTAAAAGAATGAAAGAGGCAGGGTGTGAAATTGTCCGCATTGCTGTTCCTGATGAGGAGGCTGTTGAGGCTCTTGGAGAGATAAGAAAAGAAGTTAAAATTCCCATTATTGCTGATATCCATTTTGATTACAGAATGGCTTTAGCTTCTATTGAAAAGGGGGTTGATGGACTTCGTATAAACCCGGGAAATATCGGCAAAAAAGCAAAGGTAAAAGAGGTAGTTCTGGCCGCAAAGGATAAGGCTATCCCAATCAGAATTGGGGTAAATTCTGGCTCTTTGGAGAAAGATCTGCTCCGTAAGTACAACGGAGCCACTCCGGAAGCTATGGCTGAAAGCGCATTACGACATGTGAGGATTCTTGAAGATTTGGAATTTAATCTTATCAAAATTTCCTTGAAAGCATCTGATATCTTTAGAACCCTGAAGGCTTATCAGCTTTTGGCAGAAGAGGTGGACTATCCTTTTCACTCAGGAATAACAGAAGCTGGAGGGATAATTTCCGGAAGCGTAAAATCCTCGATAGGTTTAGCTCTTCTCCTAAGCCAAGGATTAGCTGATACAATCAGAGTTTCTTTGACTGCTCAGCCAGAAGAAGAGGTTCGTGTTGCCTTTCTTATTCTTTCCAGTCTCGGACTTCGCTCAAGAGGCCCTAACATTATTTCTTGTCCCATCTGTGGTCGATGTGAGGTTGACATGTTTAAGATATCAGAAGAGATCGAGAAGCGCCTTGCTTCCATAAAGGAACATATCGATGTAGCTGTCATGGGATGCGTGGTCAATGGACCTGGAGAAGCCAAAGAAGCAGACATCGGTTTAGCCTGCGGAAGAGGCATCGGTGTGATTTTTAAGAAGGGTAAACTCCTGCGCCGCCTGGAAGAAGATGAGATAGTTCCTGAATTTGTTAAAGAAGTAAAATCATTTGCGAAAAAGGCAAGTAAATTAAAATCAAGTAAGGAGTGAGGAGTAAGGAGCAAGAATTGGAGAGCAAAAGGAAAATCAAATGAGTGCCAAAAAGTCGTCTAGCAATATTCAGGCCAAATACAAAAGGCTGAAAGGTATTATTAAGGAGATGGGGAGTGTTCTCGTGGCGTTTTCGGGCGGTGTAGACAGCAGTTTTCTCTTGAAGACAGCCCATGAAGTTTTGGGGGACGAAGTTTTTGCCGTAATCGCAAGCTCTGAAACTTATCCGGAAAAGGAGAAGGAAGAAGCCATTAAGATAGCTCAATATTTGAATGTTCGGTATAAGATTATCCATACCCAGGAGCTTGAAAACCCTGATTTTGTAAATAATTCGCCTCAGAGGTGTTATTTTTGTAAAAGTGTGCTTTTCTCAAGACTTAAAGAAATCGCGGAAGATGAAGGCATCCCTTGCGTTATCGACGGTGCAAATCTGGAAGACACGGGAGATTATAGACCCGGATCCATAGCTGCTGAGGAGCTGGGCATACGGTCGCCTTTAAAAGAAGCTCGATTTATTAAGAGCGAAATACGGAAGCTTTCCAAGCAACTGGGTCTTCCAACATGGAATAAGCCTTCAATGGCCTGTCTTGCTTCCCGATTCCCATACTACATGAGGATTGATATGAAAAGCTTGAAACGAGTTTCTCAGGCTGAAGATTGTTTGAGAGCATTGGGTTTTTCGCAGATAAGAGTCAGACATCACGGCCAGATAGCGAGGATTGAGATTGAACCAAAAGAATTCCCGGAGATAATGGAAAAGGGAGTAAGGGAAAAGATTGTTAAAACTCTTAAGAAGTTAGGCTATACTTACATAACGGTTGATCTTGCAGGTTATCGGACAGGCAGCATGAATGAACCTCTTTCCTCTGCCGTAAATCGTAAGACGTAAGCCGTAAGACGTAAGACGATAAGAACTCAAAACTATAAAGAAAGTAAGGAGTAAGGAGTTAGGAGAAAGAAAAACACTTGACCCCTTGAATCCTTGAATCCTCGAATCCTTTGCATCAACTAATCGGGAGAAGAACCTTAATTTTTAACTCAACTGATAAAACTGACTAAACTTCTTATTTATTTATAAACGGAAAGAAGTATTTCTTTATTTTTTCATCCAGTTTTGGATGATGAAATCCAGTCTTCCATTCACCGCTTGAGAGTTCATCACTTACAACCATCAGAGCTGCAGCATGAATTTCATAAAATTCAGCTAGGGCGAATACAGCAGAAATTTCCATGTCTACAGAATATATTCCTCTTTTTTGCTTCTGAGCTAACCAGGATTTTGTCTCTCTGTAGGGAGCATCCGTGGAGACCACTGTACCTGTTGAGAAAGGAAGGCTCAAGGTGTTGAGAGTACTTTCGATTCTTTCTCTTAGAATAGAGGAAGGGCAAAAGATTTTTCTTCGAGAGAAATAGTGCTTTGATGTGCCTTCTTCTGAGAAGGCTTTTGAAATACTGAGGATATCCGCAATTTTAAGCTCATGACTAAGTGAACCGCAGAATCCCAGAAGGAGGATCTCTCTGGCTCCTGAAACGATAAATATTTCTAGTGAAAGAATAGCCAAAGGAGCTCCTAGGCATTGTAAGAGTGCAACTTTATCCTCCAGTAGATAAAATCGCCCATAGGGAGTAATTGATTCTTTAATAGCATTTTTTTCTAAGGCTTTTTGAATGATTCTGGAAGGGGAGTCAACTGGAATATAGATGACCTTTTTACGTGCAAAATCTTTTATCGGCTTGGGCTTTACAATAACTTCGTCATCCAATTTCCTGCTCCTTAAAAAAGTCAAGATAACAGAAATAGAACAACAAGACAACATACTTGGCAAGACAAAGCCCTATCGGGCGGCAAGACAAAGCCCTATCGGGCGGCAAGACAGGCAAGACAATAAGAACTCAAAACTCAAAGCTCGAAACTGAAAATAGTAAGGAGTGAGGAGTTAGGAGTGAAGAGCAAGAAGAACTCAAAACTCAAAGCTGAAAATAAATGATCGTAAGCCGTAAATCGTAAGCCGTAAGCCGTAAATCGTAAGCCGTAAGCCGATAAGAACTGGTTTCATGTTTAATGTTTAACAGACAAACCGACTAACGAACTAACTGACTAACAGTTCTTTAACTATTGAATCTGGACTAGTTGTGACGATTAAACTAGAATATGACTCATGAAAACAATATTACTGCCTATCGATAAAATTTATCTTAAGGATGAAAGATTCCGCATCTCATATTATTTTCCTCAAGATGAGCTGCTCTTTTCTTTAAAAAAAATCGGACTCATAAACCCTCCGATTGTCACTCTCCGGAGCGATCGTTTCATCCTTGTATCAGGATGGAAAAGAGTATTGGCTTGCCTAAAGCTTTCCATTTCTTCCATTCCTGTCTTTGTTCTTGAAGAAGAAGATGATCTTAAAGCTTTCAAAACAACTTTCTATGATAATTTGGCCGCTAGGGAATTCAGCCTCCTGGAGAAATCAGAAATCCTTAAAAGACTTAAGAAGTTTGGTGAAAAAGACAAGGAAATTGTTAAACAATACCTTCCTCTTCTTGGTATTCCTGCTACTCTAGTTCACTTTGACACTTATCTGATATTTTCTCAATTTAGGCCAGAGTTGAAAAATATAATACACAAAAAGAAAATGCCGTATTCTTCTCTTGAGATGCTTGCAGAATTTAATCCTCATGAAAGAGAGCTTGTACTGCCTCTGATTTTGCCTTTGGGCCAGAATAAACAGAAAGAGATTCTTGAAGACCTTCAATTTGTGTCAAAAAAAAGTGATATTCCAATAGAAAAAATCTTGGGCTCAGAAGAAATCCAGGACATTCTGGTTTCAGAAAGATTATCTCACGTTCAGAAGGCAGACAAAGTCCGGCGCCTCTTGAAGAGAAAAAGATATCCTTTATTCTTCGCTTTGAAAGAATCTTTTGATTCTTCGCTGAAAAAAATGCAATTGCCCAAGGAGATTAAGGTGAGCCCTTCTCCTTTTTTTGAAGATGAAGAATTTTCTGTTACTTTTAGCTTTAAAAATAAAGAAGAGTTCAGGAAAAGGCTTTTGAAGCTCCAAGAGTTAAATACTGAAGAAGATTTTTTCGAATTATTCAATGATATTCTCGAATGACTAAATCTAAATACTTTCCACGAAAAATATATATAGAGAAAGCGAGTTTAGGCTTTCCTATGACAAAAAGAATCTTGAAGAATGCAAGTCATGTGCCTGTAGAGATTGTGGAGGATGTTGAAAATTTGATTGATAATATAAAAATTTCAAGAGATTTCATAGGAGAAGGAAAAAAGTGCCTTTTAATCACCCAGAATAGAGGAAAATTTGTCAAGCCCTGCCCTTGTACACCTCATTACATCGGCTGCAACTATTTCATTATCAATTTAGAGCTCCAATGCCCTATTGACTGCACTTACTGTATTCTTCAGCATTATTTAGAAAATCCTATGATTACAGTTTATGTCAACACTGAAGATTTATGGAAACAGCTAGATGATTTCTTATATAAGAATAAAAACCGGACCCTTCGCATTGGAACAGGCGAGCTCGGAGATTCAATGGCTCTCGATCATATTACAAAACACTCAAAGGATTTAATTTCCTTTTTTAGGAAAAGAAAGAATGCCATATTTGAGCTAAAAACAAAGACTGTAAACATTGAGAATATTTTGGAAATAGAACCTGCTAAAAATATTGTTGTTGCCTGGTCTCTCAATTCATACAAAGTAGCCCAAAACGAAGAGAAAGGGGCACCTCCTGTAAGAGAGAGAATAGAAGCAGCGAGATTGCTTTCGAATAGAGGATTCAGAGTAGGTTTTCACTTTGATCCCATAATTCGTTACCAAGGATGGGTGGATGGTTATGATGAGGTTGTTGATGAATTACTAGAAAAGGTAAAGCCTTCGGCTATTGCCTGGATAAGCCTTGGTAGTTTAAGGTTCCCTCCGGGTCTTAAGACAATAATCAAAAAGAGATTTCCAAACACAAAAATTATTTATGAGGAGTTTATCCTGGGAAAAGACGGAAAACTCAGGTATTTTAAACCTCTTCGCCTCCAACTTTATAAAGAGATTATTGATGCTATAAGACGCAAACGAGGAGAAAAAATACCTATTTATTTTTGCATGGAAAGCAGGGAAATCTGGAGAAAAACGTTAAGAAAAACACCCAAAGGAAAGGAAGAAGTTGAAAAATATATTTCCTTACTCCGGGTCTAGAGTCAAGAAAATTGGTTGTATATGAAGTCAATACTGACGAAGGCTAATTAATCAAGCCCCTTTGTCTTTTTCTCAGTTATGATGCCTATAATCTCTATATCAGCTTCTTTAACAATTTGGATTATATCCACTATAACTCCATATTCCAGCTCTTGGTCGGCTCTTAAGTAGAGTTTCCTATCGCTTGAGGTTATAAGAGCTTCTTCTAATAGAGTCCTAAGGTTCTCCTTTGTTGCCTGATCCTCGTTGACGTACATTGTGCCATCTTTCCTGATGTGAAGTATGGCATCTGTTGTCTCAGGCATATCTATTGTGTTAAGAGCTGTAGGGAGCTTTACATCGACTCCTTTTTGAATTAAGGGAGTTACGACCATGAAGATGATGAGAAGCACAAGAAGAACATCACATAAAGGGACGACATTGGGTTCAGAGCTGACTTTGTTTTGATCACCGACTGAAAATCCCATACTATGACCTCTTTAAATATTTTATTTTGAATAGGCTTTTTTATTAAACCTTTTTTTCTGCTTGAGTCATGAAGAAGTCAACAATTTCAGAGCTAGTGTTGGACATCTCAGCGCCGCAGATTTCTATCTTTGTGCTTAAGAAGTTATAGCACCACAATGCGATGATAGCCACCCCAATTCCAAAGGCTGTGGTAAGCAACGCCTCAGCAATACCCTGAGAAACGGCACCAATTCCACCTGAGCCTGTAAGAGCCATTCCACGGAATGCGTTGATGATACCACCGATTGTTCCGAACAGGCCAATAAACGGAGCAGATGTAGCTATAGTTGCTACAGTGTTCAATCCTCTATTCAGTTCCTGAGAAAAAATTGTAGAAGCTCTTTCACAACCTCTCCGGGCTGTTTCAATCTGTTCTTCCAGGTTGAGATTTGCCTCTCTTCCTTCTAAAAACTGTTTGATTCCAGCAGCCGTCACTCGGGATAAATGGCTTCCCTTGTTTTCTTTCTTGGAAGAAAGAGTTAGGGCTTCTTGAATCTTTCCATTTTTCAGCAGTTCAGCAAGCTTGGGAGCGATTTGTTTTGACTTTCTCCTGGCCCTGGCGAAAACCAATTGCCTTTCAATAAAGAGATAGATGGAAACAACAGAAAGAAAAATCAGGATGATCGAGACTGACCTAGCCAACCATGCCATTTCATTCCACATTTGAATAAGGCCAAATTGCATTTTAAGTACCTCCTTTTAATAATAGAAAGCCATTGAAAGCTTTAATCTATTTTAACTTAAATATTACTGTAACCGAGAAGATAACACCTCTGGGTCGGCCGTTGATGACCATGGGTTCAAAGAGCCACTGGCGGACAGCATCTTTAGCTGCCTGGTCGAGGAGAGCGCTGGATCTGAGTACCTTTACGGTCTGCACTCTTCCATAGATGTCTGTGATGGCTTCGATGATGACAATACCCTCCACTCTTGCCTGGCGTGCGATTTCAGGATATTCAGGGGTAACTCTTTTGATACACCTAGGGGGTTTGATTTCGCCGATAGCTCTGACAGGAGCTTCGATTTCACCGACTACGCCGCCTAGGACGCCTCCGACGACTCCGCCTAGGACGCCTCCGACGACTCCGCCTTCTACTCCGCCTTCTACTCCGCCTTCGATACCGATATCTGTGAGTTCTTCTTCTGCGATTTCGTCTGGGATTTCGACTGGGGCGACTAGTTGGCCTGGTTTGATATTGGTTTGGGTCTGGACAGGTTTGATACGGGTTCTTGGTTTTTTGCTAGCGCGCTTTTTAGGTGGAGGAGGTGGAGGAGGTGGAGGAGGTGGAGGAGGAGCAAGGAATGCACTGTAGACCTCTACAGTAGGAAGGTTTGAGGTGCTGAGCAAAGGAATAACAAGCATGGCTATGATTATGGCTGCATGGAGGAAAAAAGCGAAAGGAAAAGCAAAGGCTTTTCTAGCAGTTGCTTTTTCGGAAATAAAAAAAGAGTCTTTGAAAATTTCAGGAATTTCTCCCTTTGTTTTTAGCTTAGCTTGTTCAGCCATTTTTACCTCATATTTAAAATATTTCAGTAAATTAAAATTAAATTATAAACGAAAAAGAATTATTTGACAAGTGCAAAATATTCATTTTCCCATTCCTTTCTTTGGATTAAAAATTTTTTTCCAGAAGAGGAGAATAGAACAGGATTGGTAGATAGAAGAATAAGTCCCTATAATAACACCGATCATCATGGTGAAAGCAAAGTCATTGATGACTTCACCGCCAAAAAAGAAAAGAGCAGCCACAGTAAGGAAAGTTGTCCCCGATGTGATGACAGTTCTGCTTAAAGTCTGGTTAATGCTTGTATCCAGAATGCTTTCAAAGTCAAGTTTCCTTAAGATTTTTATGTTGTCCCTTACTCTGTCAAAGATGACTATTGTATCGTTTAGAGAGTATCCTACAATGGTCAGAATTGCCGCGATAACAGGAAGATTTATTTCTCTATTTGTTAGAGAAAATAATCCCATAGTGATTAACACATCATGAGCCAGGGTTAAGATTGCAGCAACACCGTAGGCAAATTTAAAACGGATCCCAATATATATGAGCATTCCGATAAGTGCCCAGATAGTAGCTTGTGTTGCTTTGCGTCTAAGCTCATGGCCAACCTGAGGTCCGACTGTTTCTCTACGTTTTATAGACATGCTTCCAAGATAAGTTTTTTCTTTCAGGAGTTCGATTGCCTCTGGACTTATTTCTAATTCTGTTAATTGGTTTAGATTTTCTATTATTCCTTTTTGTTCTGCGGATTCTCTAAAGTCTATTATTTTTTCAGCGAATTCTTCAGCTTTATCGGGAAAAGAAGTTTGAAAAATATATGTCAGTTGGTTCATTTCAATGTTATTGAGATCTTTCAATCCCTTTTCAGAAGCTAGTCTATCTTCATCTTTTTTCAATGTTTCTACGACCTTATTTCCCATTGTCACGTGTGCTTCCAATTCTTGGTCTACATCTTCCTCAGGAAGCATTGTCCTTATGATAAATTCTCTTTGTCCTTTTTCTACTTCCTGAATTTTGCTGTTACCTAAGCCGATATTGGACAGAGATTGCCTCAAATCAGCAATGGAAAAAGGATTTCTGAACCTAATTTGAATCAATGTTCCACCAGCAAAGTCAATGCCATAATTCAGCCCTTTTTTGGTGGTTATGTTGACAATTCCCACAGCGATGATGATTCCGGATAATGCAAATGCGAAGAATTTGTACTTCATGAAAGTGAAGTTGGGCTTCTTAAATATCTGCATTTTAGATGCTTAGCTTTTCTCTCTTTTTTCTTTTGGAGAGAGATAAATCAAATATTAAACGGGAAACAAAGACAGCCGTGAACATGCTTGCTGTAATACCGATGATAAGTGTTACAGCAAACCCTTTGATCGGACCGGTGCCAAACTGAAAAAGAAAAATGGCTGCAATTATCGTTGTAACATTGGCATCCAGAATTGTCTTGAATGCACGGGAAAAACCGGATGCGATCGAACTCGAGATGCTTTTCCCATGGGAAAGTTCTTCTCTTATCCTCTCAAAGACAAGGACATTTGCATCAACGGCCATACCAACAGTCAAGATGATACCGGCTATACCTGGAAGAGTGAGACTTGCTTTAAAATAGGCGAGGGCACCCATCAAAATAAGGACATTGAAAACGAGAGCAATAATTGCGTTAAATCCTGCGAGCTTGTAATAGAAGGCCATGAAGGCTAATATAAGGATGACTGCGATGAGAATGGAGGAGAGTCCTTTTCGTATGGAATCTGCCCCGAGAGAAGGACCTATTGTTCTTTCTTCCAAGTATTTAATCGTGGCAGGGAGAGCTCCTGCTCTAAGAACTAACGATATATCGTCTGCCTCTTCGACAGTAAAACGGCCATGGATGATTCCACTATCCGATATCCTGGATTCGATATTGGCTACTTCTTGAATTCTATTATCAAGGATTATGCTTAGAGGCTTGCCAATGTTTTCTGATGTGAATTTATAAAACCTTTTGCCTCCCTCTGGGGTGAGAGTGAAAGAAACCGCTGGGTTGTTCCATTCGTCCGTTGTGCGCCGAGCGTTTCTTAGATCCTTTCCTGTTATTGGAGCCACATTGCTTACAAGGTAGTAGCCTCCTTCTGTCCTTTTAGGATCTCCTTTTAAGATCTCCATATCTTCAGGAACTTTACCGCCAAAGTCTTGAAGCAGGGTTTCTTGATCCGGGGCAGGCCCGGCTTTGACCAATTTCCATTCAAGGAAAGCTGTTGTTTTTAGGATACTTTTTACTCTTTCCGGGTCTTCTACCCCTGGAAGCTCAACAATGATCCGCTCTCCGGTCATCCCTTGTCTTTGAATTAGTATCTCAGAGAGGCCTAGTTCATCGACTCTGTTGCGGATTGTCTCTATAGCTTGCAGAACAGATTGATTCCGAAGGTAGTGGTCTACATCTGATTTCATAGAAAAGGAGACTGATGTGCCGATGATAGTGTGATTCCATTCCTTGAAGTAATCGTCCAGCAGTTCCTTGATCTGACCTTCCTTTTCAGAGTCAAATTCCAGGAGGGTGAAGCGGCCAATTTTTTCTTCTCCCTTGACAATTGTCCTGTACTCAATGTCTTTCTTTTTCAGCTGCTCCCGAAGGCGCAAGATTTCTTGGTTGGTTTCTTGATTTAAAGCGTCATCTGTTACAACCTGAAGGACGAGATGCATTCCCCCTTTTAAATCCAGGCCGAGCTGGATTTTATCTGAAGGGGGATAAGCAAGAAAGACAAATAAAGCGATAATAAAAACAACGAGGATGGTTTTCCAACGTAAATTTTTCTTCACCTTAGCTCTTTGCTTTTATGAAAAAAATATTGATAAGAATTTGTTATTTCTAATTCAGGAAATAAAATCTTATTTCTTTTCCTTTTTTGAGGACAAGACGACTCCTACCGCGGTTTTAAGGATATCAATCTTAACATTGGAAGCCACTTTTAACTCAATTCTGTCTTTTTGGACTCCCATGACAGTTCCATAGATACCCCCTGTGGTTATGATTTTGTCTCCAGGTTTAAGTTGTTCGACCATCTCTTGATGTTTTTTCTGCTTTGTGCGTTGAGGCCTGATAATCAGGAAGTAGAAAATTGCGAAGATGAGGCCAAACATAAACAACATCTGGATCATTCCACCTCCAGGGCGGGGAGTAGGTCCTGCTTGCTGGATAAAACCGAAAAAAGCTAAAATCATTCTATTCTTCCTCTTTTTTTTTGCTTGATATACTGCATTTTAATTGTTGATACGAATTTGATTGAATAGCTTGCCTAATTTTGCGGAAGATGTCAAGATAAAAATGAAGGTTGTGGATCGTATTAAGAACTGCTGAATTGATTTCCTGCCTTTCGTAGAGGTGTCGAAGATAGGCCCGAGAGTAGTTTTGGCATGTATAACAGGAACATTCTTCGTCCAATGGCCTGTGGTCATGTTCATATTTTTTGTTTTTTATGACAATTTTTCCTTTGCTTGTGAAGAGAGTTCCATTTCGAGCGTTTCTTGTAGGAAGAACGCAGTCGAAAAGATCGATGCCTTTTTCTATTGCATCCAGAATGTCGCTGATATAGCCAATACCCATAAGGTAGCGAGGCTTCTCTTTAGGAATTAAGGAATCTGACTTTTCCACGATTTCCATGAATAGAGATTTTGGTTCTCCAATACCGAGCCCTCCTAAGGCATAACCGTCAAAATCAACTTTCAATAAATCTTCGATACTTCGCTTTCTTAAGTTCCAGTAAATACTTCCCTGGGAGATACCCCAAAGAAGTTGAGAGGAGTTCTGCTGAAGAAAATGAGTTTGAGATCGCTGTGCCCAGAGAGTTGTGATCTCAACGGCTCCTTTCATTTTCTCTTCAGACGAAGGGAAAGGAATAAAATAATCCAAAGCCATGATGATATCCGTGCCTAATTGAAGCTGAATATCAATTATATCTTCAGGAGTTAGAAAGATTTTGGTCCCATCGAGGTGAGAGGAGAATGTGACACCTTCTTTGCTGACTTTGACTAGAGGAGAAAGGCTGTAAATCTGGAATCCGCCGCTGTCGGAGAGGATAGGCTTAGTCCAAGATATGAAAGAGTGCAAGCCTCCTAATTTTTTTATTGTTTCCATGCCGGGACGAAGGTACAGGTGGTAAGAATTGGCAAGGATGAGCTGGGCTTCTAAGCTTTGAACTAGATTGTGGGGGAGGGCTTTGACAGTCCCCTGGCTTGCCACAGGTGCAAAAGCAGGGGTTTCAATAGGCCCGTGCATAGTATGAATTATGCCAGTTCGGGCAGATGATTTACTATCAGACGCTGTGATTTCAAATGTCTTTTTCATTTAACAATTGTTGTCTTGCCTCTCGGTAGGGCTTTGTCTTGCCAGCGGAGCGTTGTCTTGCCATTTATTTTTGTCTTGCCAGCGAAGCGTTGTCTTGCCCTTTAGCTTGTCTTGCGCGTCTCGCTTTTATTTAGCAAACCGAAAATAAATCACATCTCCGTCTTGAACAATATAGTCCTTTCCTTCCAGTCGCACTGCGGCGTTTTCTTTAGCTGTGTGGAGCGAGCCATGTTTAAGGAGTTCTTCCCAGGAGATCACTTCAGCCCGGATAAAACCCCTTTCAATATCTGTATGAATACGCCCAGCAGCGTTTAAAGCAGTCGTATTTTTCTTAATAGTCCAGGCTTTGACTTCTTCCTTGCCTATAGTAAAGAATGTGATGACATTGAGCAGGCTATATGAAGCTTTTAAGAATTTTGGCGAGCTGAGTTGCTGCAGACTATATTCTTTGAGAAATACATCTTTTTCCTCTTCTTCAAGTTCAAGAATTTCCATTTCTATTTTTCCACAGAAGGCCAGGACAATAGACCCTTTTTTCTTTGTGGGATAAATCCTTTCGGGGTCTTCAATTAGAGGAATATCTTTTTCATCAACATTGATCATGTGTAGGAGAGGCTTCTGGCTTAAAAATGCAAAGCTTCTTATGAGCTTTTCCTCTGAGGAAGAAAGGCTGAGCTCACGTATAGCTCTTCCTTCTTCAAAAAGGGAATGAAGCTTTTCGAGAAGTTCTTTTTCCTGTTCTCCTTCAGGATTCTTGGATCTTTTCAGCTCTTTTTCCAATTTCTCAAGCCTGGATTCTATGGAGACTAAATCAGCAAGTATGAGTTCCTCTTCAATAGAAAGGATATCGTCTTTAGGGCTTATTTTTTCCTTGAAATGGGGGATTTGAGCATCTAAGAATCCTCTTACTATATGAGTCAGGCCGTCAGCTTTCCGGAGATTATTGAGATAGGCTTCGTTTTTGATTTCCCCATAGGAAATGCCGGCTAAATCAGTGTAATCGACTGCAGTAGGAATCTTCTTTTTTTCTTGGTATAGAGACCATAGCTTTTCTAAACGTTCATCAGGGACAGAGCATGTCCTCAGATTTGGTTCCTTTTTTTCGCTCTCAAAGGCTTTGACCTCTATCTTGGCCCCGGTCAGGAGATTGAACAGAGTTGTCTTTCCTGATTTTGGAAAGCCAAATAAAGTAAAGTTCATGCTTATAATATAATAGAACAAGGCGAAACAGGCAAGACAAGCTTAACGCTTCGCTGGCAAGACAAAATAAAGGGCAAGACATCGCTTCGCTAGCAAGACAAATTGTCTTGCCGCCCGATAGGGCTTTGTCTTGCTCTTCTTTCTTGTCTTGCCATTTATTTTTGCCTTGATTATTGATGTGAATAAGCTATAATGTTGATTTTAGGAGATTTGATGAAAAAGTCAAAAGCGATTTTTCTCCTTCTGCGACTTCCATTCTTAACTGTTACCTTAGGAGCTGTTTTTTTGGGAACGGCTTTTGCCTGGTGGCAGGCAAATAAGTTCGATCTTGGATTGTTCCTGTTAACTCTTTTTGGAGCATGCTTTCTTCATATTGCTTGCAATGTGGCCAATGATTACTTTGATTTTAAAAGTGGAAACGATGCTTTAAACAAGAATGCTTTAGTTCCTTTCTCTGGAGGAAGCCGTATGGTTTTGGATGGCTTTGTCAAGCCTGGAGAAGCGCTGGCTGTATCCCTTATCTTCGTCTTTTTAGGCTCTGCAATTGGCCTTTATCTTAATGCGGTATCAAAAGGAAATTTCATTTTTCTCATTGGATTAGCTGCTCTCTTCTTTGTTTTTGGATACAATGGTTTTCCGTTGCGCCTAGTAAATAAAGGTTGGGGTGAAGTTGCTATTTTTTTAGCCTGGGGGCCTTTAATGGTTATAGGTGCGTATTATGTTCAATCTGAAAGTTTATCGTCTGTGTGGCCTCTGATTGCAGCTTTTACTTCAGGAATCATGACGACTTTAGTTTTATTGATTAATGAGTTTGCTGACAGGGAGGCTGACTTTTCTACTGGGAGAAAAACCTGGGTTATACTTTTTGGATACAAAAGAAGCTTGTTAGTGTATTTGTTTCTTGCTTTAAGCTGTTATTTGATAGTCTTAATAGGTGTTCTATTTGGAAGTTGGCCGATATGGTCTTTGCTAGCAATGATTACATTGCCTTTTCCTTTTTTGGCATTTAGAGCGGCTAAACAAAATTTGGAAAACTGGCCCGGCTTCCTTGTGGCCGTTAAGACAACCATATTGATGAATTTTGTCTTTTTAGTTATATTAAGTGTTTCATTCCTGATTTGAAATGAAAAAACAAAAGGTAAAGCGAGAAAAAAGTATCTTTCGTGAGTATTTTGAGCTCATTGTGGAAACGGCCGTATTTGTCTTTTTTGTAATGACTTTTGTGGTCCAGGCATTTCAGATTCCCACAGGTTCCATGGAGCCATCCCTCCTTGTAGGAGATTTCCTTCTTGTCAATAAGCTAGCCTATGTAAAACCGGTTTTTTCGTGGGAGGCAAAAATACTACCCAGGAAAGAAATTGAAAGAAAAGATGTTATTGTTTTTAAATACCCCAACGAACTCAACAAAGATTTTGTTAAAAGAGTCATTGCTTTAGGGGGAGAAAAAATTGAAATTAAAAATAAGCAGGTGTATGTGAACGATGAACCAATTTCTGAACCCTATAAAGTGCACAATGAGAGTCGGATTTACACTAGAAGTGGTTACTACAGTTATGATGATGTTATTAGGGATAATTATGGCCCTGTTATCGTCCCCGCAGGCCATTGTTTTGTCATGGGAGATAATCGAGATAACAGTGCGGATAGCCGTTACTGGAATTTCTTGCCTCTCAGTTACATAAAAGGTAGACCCTGGGTTATTTATTTTTCATATAGAGCAGAGAGGGATGCCTATAAGAAAACAGGTGTCAGAGACAGATTGAAAAAGTTTGTCAGTTTCATTCCCAGGGCAAGATGGAAACGCTTTCTTAAAGTCATAAGATGATCTTAAGAGATCATTTTATGGCGGAACAGACGTTATTCTGGTTGTTTGATGGCGATTTCCTCGTATGAAGAGATGTATAGAACAGGATTCCCTACTTTGAACCTTTCCATGAATATGGAACTATTCACTATCCCATCCATATCTTTACCCACAGGTAATCCCAAATAATTAAGAAGGGTGGGTGCAATATCAATGAGTTTCATTCCTTCAATATTTTTTCCTCTAACTATCTCTTTTCCGTAGAAGAAGACTACACCTTCAGGTGCAAGCTCGTGATAAGCGGAGACATCAGCATTCCCAAATATCAAATCTACGAATCTTTTCCATAGAGGGACGGCTTCAATACCATGGGGCGAATAGACAATCAAAAGCTCATCTTCTTTCAACGAGGCTAGGTGCTTGCCTATGATTCCGTCATAGAACTGATAGTACCTCTCGATGACAGAACTGTACTTATTTATTTCTTCTTGTTCGATATCGCCGAATAAATCTGGAAAGCTATATTTATAGAAATAAGTCTCTACAATATTTAAACCGTTCAACATAAAATAGACAAACTGGGGCTGTTTTTTGATTTTCTCTTTTGTAACGCGGTCTTCAAATTCATAGTCAGCGTAAAAAGCCTTCTTAAGTCTGTTGAAAATTCCAGAGGTTTCGAACTGAAGATCTTTGAAAAATTGATTAAAAAGCTTTTCTGCTCCTGGAGAAGCTTTTTCCTCGGCTATGTCATAAGGCCAATCTCTTAAAAGGAATTCTGTCTTGTTATCTTTGAATATGGTCCAAATATCCTTGGTGTAGGAAGTAAGTTGTTTGGAAGACGTTAGAAGAAGGCTTGTTCTCGTCAGCTGCTTAAAAAAGATAAACCGAGGCACAACTTCTACTTCTTGATTGAATTTCAGGAACCGATAACTCAAGAGAGAAATCTGGCGGTGTTTAGCGGGAAGCTTACCGGTATTGAATGAATTATTCAGAAGAAGGGGTTCATTTGGAGAGAAGTTTTTCAGTTTTCCCCAGGTTCCTTCTTCCATTAGCCAGGAAAAATTTGGAAGCTTTTCTTCATTGATAAGCGGGATTATAAAATCGAAACTCAAACCTTCAAGACCGATTATTGTGATTTTTCGGTCAATTTTTTTGGCTTCGAGGTTAGCCACTTTTTTTGATTTCTGGGGAATTGGATAATTAACCCTCTGGTAGAAGGCAAATGTAATAGCAGTTCCGAGAAGAAATAGATAGAACCAGAAAAAAAGAACTTTTTTTTTGTAACTGTGGTAGCCGAAATAAGAAAGAAGGCCCAGGACAGCAAGGAAAAGAAGGGTCATTAATTGAGTTTTTAGAAGGGCTCTGGTTTCAAGATTGAAAAAGGAGAGGAAATAATCATAGTTTGCTTTGAATATTAAAAGAAATAGAAAAAGAATCAGGGAGAAGCTCATCGAGAGAAAAGAGGGTGAAATTATTGCTATTTTAAATTTTTTCCCTAAAAAAAATTGAATAATGAAGAATAAAAACACACAAATAATGGTTATGACTACTCCATATGTGATAGTAAGGAAAAGAGTGAGCTCTCCAAAAAAAGAAATATTAAAGATATGATTAACATTCAAATCCAAGACGAGAAGAGCAAGAAGACTGCTGAAAAATATGCCGCTGATTAGCGAATTTATTAAGACCTTCAGGAATTTCATATAGAAAAAAATATCATTATTTTACCAAACGGTCAATATAATACTGGTCTATTTGGTCTGTTCCGTCTATTCCGTCAAAATAACTCAAAACTGATTAAAGTTAGGAGTGAGGAGTTAGGAGCAAGAGAAAAAAAAATTAAAAATTAAGGATCATCTCCCAAAAAGTTGCAAAATAATAGAAGAGACATATAATTAAGCTGTCATCCACGCCCCTTTTTGTCATTCCTGCGAAAGCAGGAATCCAGGACTATCCGCATATGCTTTTATACATATAATTTTATATAAATCAACCAATGGCTGATTTTCTTTTTCAATTACTTGTAACCTCCAAGCCTTTTTCTAGATTCCTGCTTTCGCAGGAATGACATCCTTTTACTCGCCTTGCTCGTCTCGCACGTCTAGCTCGCCTTGCCTTCTTATTTAACCAGACAAACCGAATACACTAGAAAAACCAGATAAACCTGTTGTGATGTTGTGGTTGACGTGCAGGAGGTAATAAAATAAGATTAAACAGATGGCATCCTGAACTCTAAACATTAAACCTTAAACAAAGAATCTGACTAAACTGAAATAATGGGAGTTAAAATAGACGGAAGGCTTAATAGTATGGATTACATAGAGGGAACAATCGAACGGGTGGTTTTTTATAGCCCTGATACGGGTTATACTGTATGCAGGTTTTCTATCAAAGAAGGACAATCTCTGACCATAGTCGGCTCATTTCCTCCTCTTTCCCCAGGAGAAATACTAAGGATCAAAGGAAAGTGGGAATTAAATCCCAGGTTTGGAAAGCAATTCAAGGTAGAAAACTTTATTCCTATTCTGCCTTCGTCAGTCAAAGGAATAGAAAAATTTCTATCTTCCGGATTAGTTAAAGGTGTTGGACCTGCATTGGCACGAAGAATTGTTAAGAGATTCGGTGACCAGACCATGGATATTCTTTCTAAGAGTCCTGGAAAAATGAAAGAAGTAGAAGGAGTGGGCCCCGTCAAATTGAAAGAAATAAAGAAATCTTGGGCCGAACATGAAGATATAAGAGAACTTATCATATTTCTTCAGGAACATAATATTTCTACAAATCTGGCGACTAAGATTTATCAACAGTATGGAGAAAAATCTTTCTATATATTGAAAACAAATCCTTACCAGGCTTGCCATGATATCTGGGGAATTGGCTTTAAGACTGCTGACCAGATTGCATTAAAGTTGGGAATGAGCCCTAGTTCTCCTGAAAGGATCAAAGCTTATATACGCTACCTCTTAGAGAAAGACAATGAGAAAGGTCATGTTTTTTCTCTCCAAGGAGATTTAGAAGAAAACTGTAAGAAAGACCTGGAAATTGTAGAGGAAAAAGAGATTAGACTAGCATTAGAGACTCTCAAGAAGCAGAAGTTAATTATTGCTGAAGATATTGAATCTAATACAGCGATTTACCTTCCTTTTTTTTATGATGCTCAGGAGGAAGTTGTTCGCTCCATTCATAAACTATCTTCTTTTCCGTTTCTTACCCCTTCGTTTGATGTGGATAAAGCCATCTTGGACGTCGAAGAGGATTTAAATCTTCGATTTTCTCCCGCACAAAAGCAAGCGATTAAAGAAAGTTTTTTTAAAAAAATGCTGGTGATCACCGGTGGCCCAGGAACAGGCAAGACGACTATTATTAAAGCTATAGTGGATATTTTTCATAAATGGGGAAGAAAAGTTCTCCTGGCAGCTCCGACTGGAAGAGCGGCGAAAAGGCTGTCTGAGGCAACAAAAAAAGAAGCAAAAACAATTCATCGAACACTGGAGTATACTCCTAAGCTTGGAACTTTCAGGCGGGGTGAGAATCATCCTCTTGTCGGTGATGCCTTAATCATCGATGAGTTTTCCATGGTGGATTTACCTCTTATGTACAATTTGTTAAAAGCTGTTCCACAATGGATGCGTCTTATCTTTGTTGGTGATAAGGACCAGCTTCCTTCTGTAGGGCCGGGAAATCTCCTTCGAGATATTATTGAATCGCAAAGAGTAGAAATTGTGAGACTGGATGAAATCTTTCGCCAAGAAAAAGACAGCCTTATTGTACATAATGCCCACCGCGTCAACCAGGGAAAATCCTTGGTTTATCCTAAAAAAGGGGATAAGAGTTCGGATTTTTATTTTATACATCACGAGGATGAACAAAAAGTATTTAAGACAATCATAAATTTATGCTCTTTTAACATCCCCAAGAAACTCAATATACCCCCTCTTTCTCCAAAGATTCAAGTGATAAGCCCTATGTATAGAGGAACTGTTGGAGTAGACAATCTGAACTCAGAGTTACAAAAAAAACTAAATCCTTATCGTGAGGGCCTTAAACTTGGAAACCGAGAGATTAAACTCTGCGATAAAGTAATGCAGATCAGAAACAATTATGAAAAAGAAATCTTTAATGGAGATATCGGAACAGTGGTAGATATTGATGAGCGTGCTTTTAGATTAATCGTGGATTTTGATGGAAGAGTAGTTGTTTATAAGCGTGAAGAATTGAATGAGGTTGTCCTTGCTTATGCCATCTCAGTCCATAAATCTCAAGGAAGTGAATATCAGGCAGTTGTTATGCCTCTCTTGACGCAGCATTTTATTATGCTTCAGAGGAATCTGTTCTATACTGCATTGACCCGGGCAAGAAAATTGAGTGTGATTGTTGGCTCATACAAGGCTCTCTATATTGCCATTAAAAATGACAAGCCGACAAAACGGAATTGCCTCATTAGAGAAAAATTGATTAGAATAAATGTAACTTCTCAATAAGTGTGGGTAGTAGCTATGGATTCCCGCCTCCGCGGGAATGACGATTGAGTGTAAGTGTCTGTCATTCCTGCACCTGCTACCCGCCTTCGCGGGCACAAGCTTCGCAGGTGTAAACTTGTCCCCGCGAAAGCGGGGAGCAGGAATCCAGTGATTAGTCACAAATATAATCTACCCCCAATTATTGAGAACTTACGAATAAATCAAACAAGTAAGGATTAAGGATAAGAGCTTGTCCCAAAGTGACACGTGGAGCAGATTGTTATGCTCCTTACTCCTTACTCCTTACTCCTCACTCCTTACTTACAACAGGAGGTGTTGATGAAAAAAAAATCTCGTTTCAAATTATTATTATGTACGGTTTTGGTTGTTTTTGTTGTGGTGCTTGTTGCTGAGACTTTAATTGTGAAAGTCCAGGCTACAAACTTGAGAAAAGAACCAAAATTTTATTCCCCCACACTTGCTGTACTCAAAGCGGGAGAAAATGTAGAGAAAATAAGTTCTCAGGCGGGCTGGTATAAGGTCAAAACTTCAAAAGGCCTTGAAGGATGGGTACATTCCTCTGCCGTTAAAACTAAAAAATTCACTCTATTGGCAATGGATAAATCTCTAAAAACTCAAGCAACTGCCGACGAGGTCGCTCTTGCTGGAAAAGGCTTCAATAAACAGGTTGAAGAGAAATACAAGGCAAAGCATAGTGAAATCAATTTCGCCTGGGTCGACAGAATGCTTAAGATAAAAGTGACTCCAAAACAGCTTGAAAAGTTCTTGAGAGATGGAAAGCTTGGAGAGTTTGGAGGGGAACAATGAGAGCTTCAAAATTAAAAATCCGTGTATCTTCCTTGATTATTATAACGGTAGTCCTTATCAGTTGTGCTTCTATCCAGGAAGGAGTTGAAGCCATTTCTAAAATAAGATTAAGCAGCAGCGATAAAGAAGCTATCGTCAAGACTGCAAAAGCATTAAGAAACAGTTTTGCAGATATCAGTGAAGAGGAGGAATATTATATCGGCCGTGCCGTTTCAGCTTTCATCATCTCAAAATATCCTGTTTTTCAAAATGGAGCCCTCGCCAGGTACATCAATATAGTTGGGAATACTGTAGCCATCTACAGCAATCGCCCCGAAACATACGCTGGTTACCATTTTTTAATACTTGATACAGAGGATGTCAATGCAATGGCTGCACCAGGAGGGTTTATTTTTATCACTAGAGGGCTTTTAAAAAGGTGCAATGATGAGGATATGTTGGCAGCCATTCTGGCTCACGAAGTAGGGCATGTTTCTGCCAAACATGGTCTTAGATCTATAAAAAAATCCAGATTAATCGATGCGTTCAAAATAATCGGCCTGGAAACCGCTAAAAAGTTTGGACCAGAGAAATTGGCTCAGTTGACAACAATTTTCGAGAATATTCTTGGTGACATTGCGGAGAAGCTCATAGAAAGAGGATATGATCGAAAGTATGAGTATGAAGCGGATAAACTTTCAGTGGAGTTTGGAACAAGAACAGGGTATGACCCCAATGGTCTGTTGGATTTTCTCGAAACAATGAAAGATGATTCATCAGGGGCCTCGAAGAAAGGGTGGTTTAAAACCCACCCCTCAGCAAAAGATAGAATTGATAAAGTGAAAAAAGAAGTCAATTCCTTAAAAGCTGTTCCCCAGAGAGAAGCTGTAAGAACGAATAGGTTCAAACGAGCTATGAAGAATTTGAAATAGCGTAAAACTTAAAACATTAATTTATGGCTCATCTCCAAAAGAGTTGGTAAGATCATAAGGATTCAAGGGGTCAAGGGGTCAGGGGTTCGAGTGAAATGCTTAAGAATTACAAAGAATTAAAAGTTTGCACAGGAGGGGATAGGAGAAGTTGAGAGGATGCTCAAAGCACTTATTAAATCGTTAGAAAGAAAAGCACTTGACCCCTTGAATCCTCGAACCCTCGAACCCTTTGCATCAACTAATCGGGAGAAGAACTTAATTTATTTATAGCTTGAGTTTATTATGAAGAATCGTATTATTCGTGGTTTAATCGTAGGAGTCGCTGTATTTATCGTAACCTTGATTTTATACTATTTGAATTTATTCTGTGTGGTAGAGTGGAAATCCTGGGATTTGAGATTACACTTGTTTTCGCATCCCTCGCAGGCCAGCGATGACATTGTGCTTTTTTTGATAGATCAGGAGAGCCTGGATGTTTACGAGAGAGAACAAGGGGTTTCCTGGCCCTGGCCGCGAGAGATGTATTCGTATATTATCCAATACTGTATGAAGGGAAAAGTCAAAGCGCTTTTAATTGACTTTATATTTTCTGAGAGTTCAGTCTATGGTGTAGAAGATGACCTGTTGTTAGCAGAAGCAATGGCACAATCAGAAAATATTTTTCTTCCGATTTTCATGAGTCATGAGGAAAAAGGATCTGAAGAGGCTGCATTACGTCTTTTAAAAAGATTCTCACTTACAGAAAAGATTCTTTCGCCAGAAGTTGAATTCCATATGATATCTGTATCCCTTCCGATTGAACATTTTCTCAGCTCTGTGTATGGTGTGGGAAACGTAAACTTTGCTTCAGACAAGGATGGAATCTATCGCCGCATTCCTCTTCTTTTTACATTAGATAACCTCATTTTGCCTTCTCTTCCTTTAGCTATTGTCAATTTTATTAAAGAGGAACAAAAGTTTCCTTGTGTTCCTCTTGATGACTCTGGCCAGATGATTATCAACTATCATGGTCCAACTGGCACATATCCAAGCTATTCCATAGCAGCCATCATCAATTCCTTTGCCCTTATGGAGCAAGGGAAAATTCCCCAGATTCCGCCAGATGAATTTGCTGGAAAAATTGTTCTTGTGGGAGGCAGCGCACCAGGCATTCTGGATTTGCGTCCGACTCCTCTTAGTGCTGTATGTCCAGGTGTAGAAATTCAGGCTATTGTGATTGATAATCTTCTTAATGAAGACTTCATCCGAATTCCTTCAAAATTTTTATTTTTCCTTTTTTTGGGAACTTTTTCGCTTTTAACGGGACTTGGGATGTCTTTGTTTAAGAAAATATGGACAATTATTCTCTTTATCTTCTTCTGCATTGCTCTTCCTGCAATTGGGGCTTGCCTGGCCTTTCTTTCGGGTTATTGGCTGGAGTTTGTTGCTCCAGAGTTTGCAGCGCTTTTAAGTATTGTTACTGCTACTCTTTTGAATTATAGTTTTGAAGGCCGGCAGCGGCGATTCATAAAGAGAGTCTTCCGCCATTATCTCAATCCTCATGTTATTGAAAGGCTTATAGAGAATCCTTCTATGCTCCAGTTAGGGGGCGAAAAAAGGGATATTTCTTCTTTTTTTTCTGATGTTGCAGGCTTTACTTCTATATCTGAAAGTCTATCTCCAGAGGATTTAGTCAGTTTTTTAAATGCCTATCTATCTGAGATGACAGATATCATTCTCTCCTCTGGAGGAACCCTGGATAAATATGAAGGAGACGCCATAATTGCATTTTGGAATGCTCCTCTTGACCAGCCTGATCATGCGTTGAGAGCGTGTCGTGCAGCTCTTGGATGTCAGAGACGGCTAGAAGAGTTAAGGCCCGGTTTTCATGAGCAATTCGGCCATGAATTGTACATACGCATCGGAATCAATTCAGGTCCTGCGGTTGTAGGAAACATGGGTTCGCATAATCGCTTTGATTATACAGCAATGGGTGATACAATTAATCTAGCTTCAAGGCTAGAGGGGGTATGCAAACTATACAAGGTTCCTATTCTGATAGGAGAAGCTACGTATGAGAAAGTCAAAAACACTATAGTCTCACGAGAGGTAGATTTCATCAGGGTTGTAGGGAAAAAGAAACCAGTGCGCATCTTTGAAGCCATAGGAGAAAAAAATGAAGTTACGTCCTCTAGATTGGAAAAAATCGAAATCTTCAAGCAGGCACTCAATTCTTACAGAAGCCAACAATGGGAAAAAGCTCAAAGCTTGTTTCAAAAGCTAGGAGATGATAAATTAGCTGAGATTTATATTGAACGTTTGCAAGATCTAAGAGAATCTCCGCCACCAAAAGAGTGGTCTGGAGTTTATGATTTGAGAGAAAAATAAGAAGAGGGATTATGGATTAGGGATTATGGATTAGGGGGTAGGGATTAGGGGGTAGGGATTAAAGGTTAAAGTTGATTTGAGGTGGAAAAGATGCAGCTTAAATTTTGGGGCGTAAGGGGTACAATCCCTGTCTCAGGAAAAGACAGAAATAAATACGGTGGCCATACTCCCTGTGCGTCCATAAGGACACGAGGAGGAGAAATTATTATCATCGATGCAGGGACAGGCATAAAAAATCTTGGTGATAAACTGATCATGACAGGAGGAGATGAACCATTGAATCTTCACATCCTTCTGACGCACTTTCATCTGGATCACATCATGGGCCTCCCATATTTCGCTCCTCTTTATTCTCCGAAGACAACTCTGGTCTTTTATGCACCTTGCAGTCCTTATGAGACGGAAAAGTATCTTAGCGGTTTGATGACTGACAGGTATTTTCCTGTTGAATTCAAAGAGATTCCATCGCGGATATTGTATAAGAAAATTCCAAAAAGGATTTTTCATATCCAAGAAACCCAGGTTTCTTCTTGCCCTCTCCGGCATCCTCAAGGGAGCGTTGCCTATAAAATTAAGGAAAATGAGAAAATCATCATTTTCGCCACGGATACAGAACATCCTGAAATAGGAGTTGATGAGAGGCTTTCCTCTTTTGCTCATGATGCTGATATTTTAGTCTATGATGCAACATACACTCCAGAAGAGTACGAATCAGGAAAATCTGGTTGGGGACATAGTACGTGGCTGGAGGGAACAAAACTGGCAAGAGAAGCAGGAGTAAAGAAACTGTATCTTTCTCATTTAAACCCCGACCATTCTGATAAAAAGATTGATGGAATTCTATCCCTGGCCCGCGAGAATTTCTCGAATACAGACATTGCCAGGGAAGAGTTTTAGGCGATTGAAGGAGGATCAATGAATAATCTTAGCTCTCCCCAGGTCGCTGTTTATCTGGAGATATTTTTGCTTTTCCTGGCTTTTGTTACTGCACTTATCCTCTATTTTCTTGTTCGAATCGTTGTGTTGAAGTCTCTAATATCTAGAGGAAAATATGCTGGGACTTTTCTTTTCAGGCTGAACCTTCCAATAGTTTTTCTTTCAGTAACTCTGGTTTTGAAGATAAAATCTATCAGGGATGCGCTCTTTCCAAGTCAAAAGTTTAATCTATATCTTGATGCAGCACTCATCTTTTTCTTTGTTTTCTTTTTAGTCAGGCTTATCGATGCTTTCCTCCAAAGCTGGTACACAAAGCGCAGCCTTTCATTTCCTCTTCCAAGAGTACTTCATGGTCTAATACTTGCTGTTGTTTATTTATTTATTTTATTCATTATCCTGAATGGAATCCTTGGGATTAGCATCACGCCATTTCTAGCCACTTCAGCTCTCCTGACGATGATATTAGGATTGGCCTTTCAGGGAGTACTCAGCAATATAATATCCGGAATGTCCCTTCATTTTACTAAATCTTTCAATAAGGGTGATTGGATACAAGTTGGATTAAATGAGGGAGTTGTTATCGACACAAATTGGCGTGAAACTAGAATTAAGGATCGCTATTCGAACATAATAGTCATTCCTAATAATACCGTTGCTTCAGAAAAAATAACGAATTTTTCTTATCCGGATAAAAAAACCGCTTTGACTATCCCTGTGAAGGCAAGTTATGGTGCGCCTCCATCCGCCGTGTTGGAAGCTTTATACGAAGCCGCAGCGAATGTGCCTGAAGTTTTAAGCTCACCCAAACCCGAAGCTTATGTTCTCAGCTATGATGACTTTGGAATTTCTTACCTTTTAAAATTCTGGATCACAGATTTTGATCGCAAATATCCAATAATAGGAGAAGTAGGGAAATTAATCTGGTATAAGTTTAAGAGGTGTAACATTGAGATCCCAGTTCCTTTAAGCGACAAACTGGGTACAGTTCTCAAGTCATTTAAGGAAAAGGGAGGAGTTCCAGTGTTTGATGAAGATAAGGAGAGAAACTTCGAGGATTTGGTCAAATCCTCTTTTTTCCGCTATCAGTCAGGAAAGAGGGAGGGGGAGCTTTTTGTTCCAGAAGATGAAATACGGGAATTTGCTGCATTGGTTCGCAGGCACAGGTTTGCCCATGGCGAGATAATCTTCAAACAGGGCGACAAAGGTAAAAGCTGTTATATTGTAGTCAAAGGAATGATAAGGGGAAAAATTGTTTACGAGGAAAAAGGCAAAAAATATACATCGGAGTTTAAAATGGAGCCCGGAGGAATCTTTGGGGAAATGTCCCTTTTTACAGGAATGCCGAGAACAGCAACCGGGGTCGTTGAGGTTGAATCAGAGCTTTTAGAAGTCAGAGCCGAAAATTTTGCCCTCTTGCTTGAGCGAAACCCAGGCGTTGCGGATGTGATTGCTGATATTGTGAGTAAACGCAACGAGAATAACAAGGAATTTTTAAAGAAAATAAAAGAACTTTCCGAACATGATATCGAACAAAGCATCAGCAAACGATCCATTCTTGAACGACTTAAACGATTCATGAGTCGTAAGCCGTGAATCGTAAGCCGTGAGCCGTAAGCTGAAATAATGGTTTAAGGTTGAAGGTTTAAGGCGAGAAAAACCAGAGCTTCATGATAGTAAGTCGTAAGCTGCCTTGATTCTTTAAACCCAAATTTTGAATAAAGAATAATTTGAAAAGTACGAACCGTTACGCTATATTTATAAAGGTTCATAGAGGTTTTTTTAAAGTTTTAATCAATGGAACAGACGGAAAAGACCGAACAGACTGAATAGACTAAAAGATGCGCCTGTAGCTCAGTATGGACAGAGCAAGGGATTCCTAATCCCTGTGTCGCAGGTTCGAGTCCTGTCAGGCGCACCAGCTTTTTTTTCAGGGTGAAAAAAAATCCTGATGAAAGGCGGGAAATAATTTAGATAGACTCTCAGAAATCTTTGAACTTATCCAGGATTAAAGGAGAATAAAATGAAAAAAATAATGCGTAAACAGCTTAAAAAAGATGAATTTGTATCTACAATAAATAAAATTGTTAACTTTACAAAGAAACGGACAAGGGAGCTTACTGCTGCAGGAGCTGTGATTCTTTTTGTTATCTTAATATTTGTAGGTGTTAGATTTATTAAGGCGCATAATGTTAAAAAGGAGAGTCGTTTACTTACACAAATATTAGAACTTGATTCTGAGCTGATGGACAGCTCAGAAAAATTAGCAGAGCTTGAAAAACTGGCAGGAAGCGGAAAATTTTCCCGTTTGGCATACACTCAACTTGCTGTCTACTTTGTTGAGGAAGGAGAGTTGGATAAAGCTAAAGCTGCCTTGGAAAAGATGCCAAAAAAAAAGAAAGACTTTTTTTATTATCAAGCCCAGGATTTATTGGCACAAATTCACATAAAACAAAAAAATTATGATAGGGCAATAGAAATTTACAAAAACATAGAGGAAGAAAAGCCCAAGAGCTATTCTCTTGATGTCATCTTTTTTCACAGTGCACAAGCCCATGAGGAAAAAGGAGAACTAGAGAGAGCCTTAGAAATTTATAAAAGAATCCAAGATGAATTTCCTAATACATATTACGGATTTGATGCCTCTCAAAAGGTGATAAAGCTAGAAAAAAAAATTTAAGCATTTTATTGTAAATTCAAGAAAAAAATATATAATAAAAAATCATAATTTTTTAGAGGAGGCAATAAATGGCATACATGATTACTGAAGAATGTATCAATTGTGGTGCTTGCGAGCCTGAATGTCCTAATGAAGCTATTTTTGCTGGAGAGGAGATTTACGAAATTAATACAGATAAGTGTACAGAGTGTGTCGGCCATTTTGATGAATCTCAATGTGCAGCAGTCTGCCCAGTTGATGCCTGTATTCCTGATCCTGCCTATAAAGAAACAAGAGAGGAATTGGAAGTAAAGGCCAAAAGACTCGAGTAAAAAGGCGATTTATTAGGGTTTAATTTTACCTTAATGGGAGTGATTCCAGTCACTCCCATTTTTTTATACGGATAGATGGAAGAGAAGATAAATAACGTTGCTTATTACCAAGAGGGGAGGCCTCAGCCATTTTTCACAAAACAAAAGATTTGGCTAAATGTCATTCTTTTTGTTGCCACGGTCTTTTCAACATTTTTTGTTGGTTTGATGTGGGCTATCAGTTTTAAATATGCCGACATCGTTTTCCAAGAATCTCAATCTTCCTTTGCCCTCGATATTTTTATGGATCCTGAAATTATTGGCTTAGGTATGATCTATGTTATTGTTCTTATTGGGATTTTAATGGGCCATGAATTGGGCCATTTTCTTACTTGCCGTTATTATAAGATAAATGCGACTTTACCTTATTTTATTCCAGCACCGACTTTAATAGGCACCCTGGGAGCTTTTATCAAAATTAAGTCTCCTATAACCAAAAAACAGCAGCTATTTGATATTGGCGTAGCTGGCCCTTTGGTAGGATTTGTCCTTTCAGTTCCGGCACTCATTTACGGCCTCTCTCTTTCTAAAATTATTCCATCTCTCCCTCCTGAAGAAAGTATAATTTTCGGAGAGCCTCTTCTCTTAAAGATTGTTGGCGGTGTGATTTTTAAAGGGGTTCCTGAAGGATTCGATGTGTTTCCTCATCCCATTGCTTTTGCTGGATGGGTCGGAATCCTTGTTACTGCTCTTAATCTTTTTCCTATAGGACAGCTCGATGGTGGACATGTTTTCTATGCCTTTTTGGGATCGAAATCGAGAAAATTTGCCCCTATTTTCCTTGCAGCCTTTGTTTTCATGGGAGTTTTCTTCTGGGTAGGATGGTTTGTGTGGGCTTTACTAATCTCCTTTGTAGGACTTAAGCACCCTCGCCTTTCTGATGAAGAAATACCTTTGTCGCCTCGCAGGAAATTTATTGTATTTGTCGTTTTTTTAATTTTTATTTTCTCTTTCATTCCAGACCCGATCAAAGGTTATAATTTGTTTGATTTATTGAAACAGTTCACTTTCTGAAAAACTAAAAAGGCAAAAGGAAAAGAAAAAAAGATTTTCACAAAATCTGTGGAAAAGTTGTGGAAAAATGCCAATATTTAAAGCTAAATTTTAGAAATTTCTGGAGGATATGACAATTTGCACAAGAATCGGGCATATTTTGTAAGATGTTGAAAATAAACAAAATACGGAAAGCGTTGAAAATAAAGCAATTACATTTAACTAGCAAAAAATAATTAAAAAAACCATTTACTATTCACTATTTTCCATTTAATATTTACAATTAAATGAGGATGTAAATGGAGAAGAAATTCAAAGATGTAGAACAGGAATTTAATCAATTAAAGCAGAAATATAGACAAAAAAAGATTTCTGGCAGAGAATTTAAAGACAAATTAAAGAAAATTCGCCTGGAGGATAAAAAAGGAAGATGCTGGACGATCGGGGCTCAAACAGGTAAATGGTATTATTTTGATGGAAAGAAGTGGGCTCAGTCTAAGCCACCTTCAATACAGGAAAAAAAGGCGATTTGTATTTATTGCGGGTTTGAAAACGACCTTGAAAACGAGACCTGTGCATATTGTGGGGGAAGCCTTGGCGGAGATGTAAGTTTTTGTCCGAAATGCGGCCATAAGCTGGATGATCCTTCTCAACCTTGCCCATACTGCACGGTAGAGAGAAAAACATGGGAGGAAGAAGAAGAGGAGGAGGAAGAGGAAGAAGAAGAAAAGTTTAAAGATGAGAGAGATTTTAACTTTATCTTTCGTTTTATAAGCCCTGTCTCTTTTCTTTTCTTTACAGGAGGTTTAGGGCTTATTTTTGGCATTATTATTGGGGCTTTTACAGGAACAACTGACTATTTTTCAGGGATAGTCAAGATTATACCTGATTTCCTTCAGAAGCTTCATGGGAATCTTATCGGAGGAATATTTTATGGCCTTCTTGGAGGGGTTTTTGGCTTTATATTTTTAGGATTATTGGGCTTTTTTTGTGCCCTCTTAATGAATATAATCCTTTCTTTTATCGGAGGAATAAAGATAAAAGTAGATAAAATAAGATAGAAAGGCTAGTGTCGTGTCATGCGTGAAGTATCGTATCAGGCACTCGTCATTCCCACGAAGGTGGGAATCCAGTATTTCTGGCTACTTCAGGCTTCTGGATTCCTGCTTCCGCGGGAATGACGGTCATCTTTGCGAAATCACATAGATGACAGGACACTAGAAACAATACAGGTTTGTCTGGTTTATCTGGCTAAATTAAGTTTAAGGTATTTTTAAATTCAACTTCAAACCTTAAGCCAGTTTCTATTCTTGCCTTAAACCTTCAACCTTAAACCTTCAACCAGTTCTTAGTTTTGAGTTGATTTAATGCATACGCAATCTGTCCAAGCGAAATAGATTCATCATTTGGGGAATAATTAATTGGTCTGAGCACTTTAAATTCCTTCCTTTCCAGAAGTTTGCTAGATTCATACAGGATTTTTTTGTTTAAAAAGACTCCTCCGGTTAAAACAACAGTATCGATATTGTGTTTCTTTCTAGCTATCTCTGATACAGAAACAACCACATGGGCTAATGTGTTATGAAATTTGGCTGAGATGTGAGAAATAGGAGTATTTTGGGACAGATCTTTTAAGATGGACTCAATGGTTTGGCTAAATGATATTTGAAGTGGTAATAGATTACCTTTTTGTCTTGCCAGCGAAGCGTTGTCTTGCCGCCCGTTAGGGCTTTGTCTTGCCCTATGGTTGTCTTGCCAGCGAAGCGTTGTCTTGCCGCCCGTTAGGGCTTTGTCTTGCCTCCTTATCTTGCCACGAAGGTTGTCTTGCCTTTTAATTCGGAATTTATAGCTCTCTTCTATTCCATCAGCGGCTTCAGATTCTAATCTCATTGGAGCTTCAGCCTCAAATTCAACCTCTAAAGGGGATAAGCCTACAAGAAATGAGACGGCGTCAAACAGTCTGCCACAGCTTGAGCAAAGAGGACTGTTGATGCTATGATCGATCATCTCCATAACACCTTTGATCTTATTCTTACTAACTTTCTCGAAGGCTTTTACTTTTGGAATCTTTGACCTAAAGTTACACATCAGATATGAGAGGGCCATTCGCCATGGCTGTTTTGAGGCGAGGTCTCCTCCGGGCAGAGGGACATACTGAAAATGAGCAAATCTTTGGTAAGAAGTATAATCTGCCAGAAGAAACTCAGCACCCCAAGCCGATCCATCATCACCATATCCGAAGCCATCAAATGAGACTCCGAGAACTTTTTTATCCAGAGGGAACTTGTGTTCAAGAAGAGGAGCTAGAGTATGGGCGAAGTGATGCTGAACCTGGAAATGAGGAAGACCTAGTTTCTGTGCATATCTTGTTGTATGGAAGTCTGGATGAAGGTCAGAAACTACAGCCTGTGGTTTGATTTCAAAAAGCTTGGTGAGATGAAGGATCGCTTCTTTAAAATATTTGTAATTCTGGTATTCATCCAGGTCTCCTAGAAACTGGCTGGTTATCACATAGCCGTTTTTATATACAGAAATTGTATCCTTAAGTTCCCCTCCAAGAGCCAGAATATGACATGAGGATTCTAGCTCTTTGTGGACTTTTTGGGGGTAGGGAACATAGCCTCGGGCACGTCTTATAAATAGAGGTTTGCGGTCGACAACTCTCATCACGGAATCGTCTGCTCTCATCTGGATGGGACGGTTATGAGTGAGGATGTAATCACAGAGCTCCTGGATTCCTTCTTTTTCATCCTTTATGATAGGGGAGTCTTTTTTGTTAGAGCTTGTAGCTACAATTAGATCAATGTCTTCAAGCAAGAGATAATGGAGAGGTGTGTAGGAAATCATAAATCCCAGTTCATCGAGGTGGGGAGCGATTCCTTTAATATCTCTTTTTTTTCGCAGAAGGATGATAGGACGACGAGGCGAAAGGAGCTGCTTTTTTTCTTCTGTGCTAATGTGGGCGTATTTGGCAACGATATTAAGATCCCTGGCCAAAAGAGCTAACGGTTTGGTTTTGCGCTCTTTAATTTTTCTCAAACGCAGAACAGCTTGATAATTGAAAGCATTACAGACAAGGTGAAAGCCTCCAAGGCCTTTAATAGCAAGAATTTTTCCTCTCTTTATCAGGGAAGATGCTTTTTCTATTCCCCCTATCATCTCTTTTTGTGTTTTGGCCTCGATTAATCTTACTCTGGGGCCACAGGCTGGGCAGGCTATAGGTTGGGCATGGTATCTTCGGTCAAGGGGGTTTGTATATTCTCTTAGGCAATCTTCACACATAGTGAATTTATTCATAGTGGTTTGTTTTCTATCATAGGGGAGCGTTTTTACAATAGTATATCGCGGTCCGCAGTCTGTGCAGTTGATAAAAGGATAATGGAACCTCCTGTCAGAGGGAGTTGTCATTTCGATATTACAGTTTTCACAGATTGAAATATCTGGAGAAATGAAAACAAAGCTTTCGCCTTGTCTGGATTTTTTTATTTCAAAACCTTTAAGATTAAGAAAGGGGGCAGGCTTGATAGAGATTTCTTCAATCTGGGAGAGAGGAGGTTTGTTTTTTTCAAAAGCCCTTAAGAAATCCATAAAATATGTCTGTTCATTTATTTCAAGATGGATTTCCACGCCGAAGCCAATATTTTTCACCCAGCCTTTATAATGGAAATCGTGTGCAAGACGGTAAACAAAAGGTCTAAATCCCACTCCTTGCACAACACCAAATACAACCGCCTCAACTGCCGAACCCTTAGAACTTTTTCTGTTAATCTTCCTTGCCATTGTTAAATCTTTTTATGCTGCCTTAAACTCATATCAATTCTTGCCTTAAACATTAAACCTTCAACCTTAAACCAGTTCTCACGTCATTGCGAAGTGCGAAGCGCTGTGGCAATCCCATGAAATGGCGCTACACATTGGGATTGCTTCGTCACTACGTTCCTCGCAATCAGACTGGGTCACAATTAAGTGCCATATTTAAAAATGGGAGATAAATACAATATTTCAGTCAAAAATGAGTATTTACGATACTTATTCATCAAAATCACAGCCTAAAATGGGATTTTTTATCAATTTTTTTCACATTTTTGAATTGTGACACAGTCTGAATGACAGGCTTTTTTGGGATTGCTCAGACTTGTTCCGAGTGAAGCGAAGGAATCTCCTGCATTCGCAATGAAAGGCGATGTACCGTTTCGCCGTTTCTCCGGTACCCCGTTTCGTTCTTCTTGCTCCTTACTCCTCACTCCTTACTCCTCACTAAAATAAGTTTTGAGCTTTGAGTTTATTATGTCTTGCTTGTCTTGCCTCTTTTTCTTGCGTATTGAATATAAACAGCCGCAATAATTCTGGCGATAAAGCTTGTGATTCTTGCTTAATTCAACACTTTTTCTAAATCCATTTTGCTTTTTGAAGTTTGCCTCCAAAAAATCTATCTTATATTTGTTTGCAAACATTCTTCCCATTCTGTTCATTACGCTGGCTTTCTTCCAAGGACTCAGGCTCATGACCGTGGTAAAGATGTCAAAGCCGGATTCAGCGGCTCTTTGTGCTGTACTCTCCAACCTAATTGCATAGCACACATCGCACCTTTTGCCTTTTTCAGGCTCATCCTTAAATTTTTCAATAATTTTAAACCAGCGATTATCATCATAGATACCTTCAATAAGCTTGAACTTAAGGATTTGTGCCACTTTTCTTGTTTCCTCAAGCCGTTTATAAAACTCTGAGCGAGGATGGATGTTAGGATTGTAGAAAAAACCATTCACATCATAGTCTTTATGAAGTAGTTCCATCACGTACAAGGCATCTGGTGCGCAACAGATATGGACCAGCATTCTTTGTTTTTTCATGATTTTATTTTAAACCGCAAACCGCAAACCATAAACCGTAAATCGTAAGCCGTAAGACGAAATCAAGTTTGGTTGAAGGTTTAAGGACGAACTAATTATAAATTATTTATTTGATTTTCCAGTTCCTCGATATGTTTTTTCGTCCTGTCTATCTGAGAATAAAAGATGGTGAGCTCACTTTGGTCGGCTCTTGCTTCATTGGCCATATTCCCCAGGTTTTCAAAAAGAGGTTCTCTTTTCTTCTTGATATCATTTATTTTTTCAAGCACTCTTTCTTTGCTCTTCTTCCATTCTTTTATTTCTTTATGGAATTTTTTAGTCCTTCTTTTCATCTCCTCTTCAATCTTTCTTAATTTCTTGTTATATGCATCGATTTTTTCTTGATGTTTTTTTCTCTCTTTTTCTAGCTCAGTTTTAACTTCCATGAGGTTTATAATTTTTTGATCGGCCTCTTCTTTCTTATTTTCAAAGTTCTTTATGAGATCTTCGGTTTCTTTTCTTCTTGATGTTTTCTCGTCTTCTGAAATGCTTGAGTTGTTTTCTAAGCTTTGGGCTTCTTTTTTTGCAGAGATAATCTCTTTTGCTGCTTTTTCCAGGTCATTTTGTCTTTGAATGATTTCTATTTCAATCTGTTTTTCTTTTTCTTTTGTTTCGAGGAGCTTCTCTTGATACAGCTTTTTGTTGGTTTCTAACTCGTTGTTTTTTATTTCATATTCTTGGTTTTGTTCTTTAAGGCTGTTATCAAGCCCAGAGAGTTTGGATTCAATCTCTTGTAGTTCTTTTTCGAAGTTATTCTTGTTGGCTTCTAATTTAGTTAGTTCATTGCTGGTTTTTTTACCGTTTGTAATTGTGATACCTGCTTCCCAAGCTTTTTGTCCCAATTCTCTGAGTGATGTTTCTTTTTTCCGGTTTTCTCTTTTTAATTTTGCCTGGAGACGGAGTTTAATTAATTTTTTTTTGACTCCAAAGAGAAATAAATTCAGCCTCATTCTTAATTTTTTATCTCTGAGGAAAATAAAGATAACTAAAAGCAGAATAATACAGAGGAGAAACCAGAAAATCCAATAAGGAAGACCCTCTCCTGAACCCGGAGAAGGAGTTTGTTTGGAGAAAATGCTTGCCAATAAAGTTTTCATATTTTTTTTAAAATGTTTTAATATTCTTCATTTTTATAACTTTTTTGTCAAGTTTAGTCAGTTAATCTGTTAATCAGTTAGTCTGTTAATCAGTTAATTATTTTATTTAAAATAACAGATTAACCGAACAACTGACTAACAGTCTAACAGAAATCAGTTTTGAGTTCTTATTGTCTTGCCTCATTGTCTTGCCAGCGAAGCGTTGACTTGCCCTTTTAGATTGTCTTGCCGCCCGTTAGGGCTTTGTCTTGCCTCATTGTCTTGCCAGCGAAGCGTTGTCTTGCCCTTTGCTTTGTCTTGCTTTTGTTGAATGGCCCAATCAATCAAGTATAGGGCTGATGGGAGGTTTTCGTTGAAGATTGAGTTAATATCTTCCTCTGCATTGAAAAATCCGCCATGGATCTGATCTACAGGAGGAAGTTCAATAGTATAAGAAGGAATGCCGTAGACGCCGAATGACCAATCTGTGGTGTCTCCATTTGTGAGATAAAAAAAATCCCCTGCTTGGCCGTATTCATACAGACGTCCGTTTACAGGTTCTATAAAAGCAGACATTTCCGCGGCAAGATTAGCGAGAAGTCCATTTTTGTAGGAGGGTTCTTTGGTGTATCCCCAGGAATACAGGATTACCTGGGAATAGCTGTGATAAGTGATCAAAGCTTGGAAATTTTTTTGTGTAAAGAGGTCACGAATGGCCTGTGTTTCTGGTTCTGAAAACGGGGATTTTCCTCGATAGGTTCCTGAAAAAGGTATGGGACTGGAGCCTGCATTATCATATCCCCATTTGAAACCATAATTTCTGTTAAGGTCTACTCCGTAACTCCCGTCTCCATTGTCTCGCATGTTCTTTCTCCAGTAGCGGTAAAAGTGAATGGAGTACTCAAGGCCATCCGGATTGACAAGGGGGATAATCCAGATTTCACTTCGATCCACAAGCTCTTTTATTTCTGAATTTGTCGCGTAATTCTCAACTAAGTATTTTCCTATCAAGAAAGGAACTTCGACAGAGATCCATTCGCGTGCATGGTGGCATCCGAGAAAGAGAACCCCGGCTTCATCTTCTTCCATTTGGACGTTGTCGCTTATTTTTAAGGCGTAAATATTCCTGTTCTCCAGGCTGTCTCCTATGTCGATGACTCTAGCCAGGTTGGGATGAGCCGATTCTATGGCCAATAAATCTTGTTCAATCTCCTTGTAGGAATGAAAGGCACCATTTATTCCGCTTTGGATAGTGATATTTTCCTGTTTGAGTGGATAAAAATTTTGGGTTTCCAATGTGTAGGCGATGTTTTTTTCCGCAAGTTTGATCAAATCATCTATGCTGGCAACAATAAATATTTTGCCGTTCCTTTCCATTAGCAAATCAAGATTCATTCCCCAGAGTTTTTCCAGAATTGTTTGATTTTTATCCACGCTGATAATATCTGTATTGTAATTATCTTGTGGGATTAGAGGAGTAAACAAAATCGAAAAAAAGACCACAAAAAGAAAAACCTTTTTTTTCATTATTTCCTCACTTATTCATTTTGAACTTTAAGCTTTGCGTTTTGAGTTTTTTTTCTCCTCACTCCTAACTCCTTACTCCTCACTTATTCGTTTTGAGCTTTGAGTTTTATCTTGCTTGTCTTGCCTCCTTGTCTTGCCAGCAAAGCGTTGTCTTGCCTCTTTACTACATTCGGAAACTTAATGAGAAGGCAATCCTTCGTGCCGCTAAAGCATTTCCTGAGCCTCTTTCATTGCCGATAAGCGCACCTGCATCTAGTAAAAATTTGCCCACATAGATTCCAGCCCCAAATGAGAAATAGAGATAATGGGAATTTGGTTCCCTCATTGGCTGGGGATCATAACTTATTCCTATTCTCAGAGGAGCCTTTATTTCTTGATTAAAAGCCCAAATAGAGCTCATATATTCAGCTCCTGCACTAATTTTAACGATATCTTTGAAATCTCTCTCTAGTTCTTCTTCAAAATAATAGACATTGTAGTTGGCCCAGTTGAAAAAACTCAAATCAGCGGCAGCCTTGAACACTTTTGAGAATTTGTAGCTAAGTCCCAAACCAACAACGAGAGGTTGTTTATAGCTATTTTGAGCAGAGGCTTCAATTTTTATATCTGTTTTTCCTTGAGGGGAATAATATCGCAGCAGGCTTTTGCTGTCTGATTTCTTTGTATAAGGAGTTCGAAATACGCCAGCAACAGTGAGCGCATCCGACAAATACACAACAAGGCCTCCATTGATATAAAATCCCTTAAAGTCATGAGATTTCTTATCTGTAATAGTGATGTTAGACTTTGTCCATTTTTCTTCTATATTTTTTTCAAGGTAGCCATAGATATAATTAAAACCTATGCCAACAGAAAGGTTTTTGCCGAGCTTTCGTGCTAGAGAGAAATTGATGTTATTAAGAATGCCCTCTTGGTCTAGATTTAACATGTACTGGACCTGTCCGCTGGCGGGATACTTTGATTCTACTCTCGGGCGGTCATAATTTTCCAATAGCCCCATATTTAAGGCAAGCGCCCAACCTTTAAGGTTTACTGAGACACCTGCAAAATCAAGGGCATAAAATCCTTGGGACATGTTCTCTTCATTGTAAAGGGGTCCAGTGTTGATAATGGAGTATTTAAAAAAAGAAGCTGCACTGACGCATGAGCTGAGAGAAAATGTGATTTTTGGAAGATTGCTCAAAAGAGCAGGATTTGTAAGCGCTACAGAACAATCGGATGCTAAGGTGAAACGAGCTTCGCCCATGGCAAGGGATGTGCCAGTTGAAATCCCCAGGGTATTCCATGTCCTGAAAGGTGCCTCATCTTCGTACTGTCCTAGTATGAGTTGAGGCAGGGCGAATTTTGGGAAAAGAATAGAAAGCCACAATATGGCAAAAAAAGAAACAAAACAAACATGCCTTTTCATTATTATTTTGATTTTATATTTCTTTTTTCCTATTTGCAAATTGAAATCAAGTATGCTATAGAGTATGTTTATTTTATGAGCCATGGGCAAGAAAAACAGAAGAAGAATCAAGATCACTGGCACAGGATTCTATGTCCCTGATAAGGTTTTAACAAATTTTGATCTTGAGAAGATGGTTGATACAACTGATGAATGGATTGTCGCCATGACAGGAATCAAGGAGAGAAGGATTGCTTCTGAAGACAAGGCAGTTTCAGATTTGGCTATTGAAGCCAGCTGGATAACTCTGAAAAATGCTGGACTTAAAGTCGAAGATATTGACCTGATAATAGTAGCAACTTCTACACCAGATACAATTTTTCCTTCCACTGCTTGCTGGGTTCAGAAAGGGCTTGGGGCTGATCATATTCCTGCTTTTGATATTTCCGCTGGCTGTACAGGATTTCTATATGGCATGATTCTGGCGGAAGGTTTGATTTTAAGCGGAATAAACAAGCGTATTCTTCTAATTGGTGGAGAATTATTAACTAAGGTAACAAACTGGAAAGACCGCAATACATGTGTCCTTTTTGGTGATGCTGCTGGGGCAGTTATTCTTGAAGAAAGTGATGATGGCTCCGGGATGCTTTCTTACTACTGGAAGGCTGACGGTAATTTGGGAAATCTTCTTTTCCAGCCTGCTGGAGGATCGAGAATCCCAGCCACTGCCCAATCAGTTGCTCAAGACCTTCATTATCTCCAGATGAAAGGCAATGAAGTCTTCAAACATGCAGTGAAACGCATGGGAGAAGCAGCTCTGGTCGCACTAAAGAAAGCCGGTCTGACACGGGAGGAGGTCGATTATTTAATTCCCCACCAGGCCAACATAAGAATTATCGAAGCCACGGGCAGACGTCTCAATTTACCTCCTGAGAAGGTTTATTCAAATATCCACAAGTATGGTAATGTCTCTGTTGCTACTATTCCAATTGCTCTCCATGAACTGAATGAGGCAGGCAAGTTTAAAAAAGATACCATTATTGTTATGGATGCCTTTGGTGCTGGATTTACATGGGCAGCTGTTGTTTATCAATGGTAGAGGAGAGAAGAATGAAGAAGGTATTGTGGATTTTAATTCCATTTGCTTTAGTTTTAATAACTTGTGCAAAGGCAGAAAAAAAGAGCTCACTGAGCAGTGATTATCCTGATGCGCCTGAGTTTACGCTTAGCGACCTGAAAGGAAATGAGATCTCTCTTTCCGATTATCAGGGCGATGTGATTTTTTTGAATTTTTGGGCGACATGGTGTAGTCCTTGTAGAATTGAAATTCCTGACTTTATAGAGATGTACGATAAATATAAAAATAAAGGGATGGAAATTCTCGGCATTTCTTTGGATAGAGTAAGACCAAGTAAAGTGCTTGAGTTTGTTGAGTACATCAAAATTAACTATCCTGTTGTCATGGGGACAAAAGAAATTGTAGATGCTTACCAGACTGGGCCATACATCCCAGTAACCATCATCATTGACAAGAAGGGTAGAATCAGACATAAGCATATTGGCATCTTGAATAAAGAAACCATTGAAAAGTATTTCCTTGATTTAATAAGCGAGCAATAATGAATGCCAGGCACTGAAAATGTCTCTATATTTATAGCACTGTCTGCTGGATTCATCTCTTTTCTTTCTCCGTGTATACTTCCTCTTATTCCCTCCTACATGGCTTTTATTACAGGGATCTCGCTTGAAGAACTTTCCCATGAGAAAAATCTGAAGCGAGTCCGAAAAATAGTCATTATAAACTCCCTTCTATTCATTCTGGGATTTTCCATTGTCTTCATCGCTTTGGGTGCTTCAGCTACGTTTATGGGCAAATTTCTATCCAGAAACATCCGGTGGTTTGAAATTGTTGGGGGATGTGTCGTAATTTTACTCGGTCTTCACTTTATCGGAATCTTCAGACTGAAGTTTCTCAATAGAGAAAAGAAGATTCATTTGAAGGATAAACCTCTGGGTTTTATCGGCACTGTTCTTGTTGGAATGGCTTTTGGAGCTGGCTGGACTCCCTGCGTTGGTCCTATTCTTGGAGCCATCTTGACTATGGCAGCAACAACACAGAACATCTTTAAGGGTATAGTGCTCCTTGCCTTCTACTCAGTAGGGCTTGGACTTCCATTTCTCATCTCAGGCCTGATCATTCACAAATTCTTCGAGTACTTCAAGGCCGTCAGAAAGTATTTCAAAGTCATCACTGCTGTGGGAGGAATATTGCTGATTATATTGGGGGTTTTATTGATAACAGGCTATTTTTCCTCGATTTCATCATATTTAAGTTGACAAAAACATATCTATTTAATCTATTAAGTTCTTATTAAATAAATGCAAGGTGCGCAAGGCGTGCAAGGCGTGCAAGGCGTGCAAACTGAGAGATTGAAGAAGAATTCGTTGGACAATGAGAAAATTTGATTATGGATTCGTCTATTGGATTTGGAGAGAGAAAATTAGCAATATTTATAATTTTGAGAATATAGAATGTTGGCAGCAGGCAAGAGAATTGGTTATTGATATTTATAAGAAAACTTTGCAAGGAAATTTGAGTAAAGACTTTGGCTTGCGTGACCAAATGAGGAAGTCAGTAGTATCAATTATATCCAACATAGCAGAAGGAAAAGAAAGAGAAACTCCTGCGGAGTTGATTAGATTTTTGTTTTTTGCAAAAGGATCAGCTGGAGAACTAAGAGCTCAATTAATCATAGCTAAAGATATTAGTTATATTAAAGACAATGAATTTAGTATGCTCATTAAGAAGATTGAAAAATTATCCTTCATGATTGGGGCTTTAATCCGATCAATAAGGCAAAGGGAATCAAATTAATTGTCTCGCCTTGCTCGGCTTTGCGCGCCTTGCTCGCCTTGCGTTTTTATATTAATTTCATCCCCATTTCAATAGCTTTTTTGTTTAGGGGAATCAGATGGTGATGGCGTTCTGGAAGTGTCTCCCTTAATGCAATAAGTAATGATTCTTTCTTAACGATTTTATTGATTTTGACAAGTGCACCAAGGACTATCATGTTCATCACCTTGACATTTTTGAGTTCGTGTGTGGCTTTGTCGATAGCAGGAAGTCCATAAACATTTATATCTGTCCGGGTCGGAGGTTGCTTTATGTTAGTACTTTCCCAGATAAGAATGCCGTCTTTTTTTACCCTGGATTCAAACTTTTTCAGCGAGGGTTGATTGAGCACAACAGCCACATCGTATTCGCTGACAATAGGGGATGAGATAGGTTGGTCACTAATGTTGACTATGCAGTTTGCGGTACCTCCTCTCATCTCCGGCCCATAAGAGGGCATCCAGCTTACATCTTTTCCTTCTTTCATTGCTGCATAAGCTAGCAGAGTTCCCATTGACAGCACACCCTGGCCGCCAAAGCCTGCAAAGATCATTTCCTGTAACATCTCTATACCTCCAACGTATAACTTGTTTAAGGTTTAATGTAAGAGGTTTAAGGTAAATATCCTTTAACCTTAAACTTTACTTATATTGTCTTGCCAGCGAAGCGTTGTCTTGCCGCCCGTTAGGGCTTTGTCTTGCCATTTATTTTGTCTTGCTTTTCTTTAGCTGGTTCTTTAAATACTCCGAGTGGAAAGTAAGGGAGCATGTGTTCTTTTACCCAATTTAAAGATTCTTCTGGAGTGCATTTCCATCCAGAAGGACAGTTGGATGCGACTTCAATAAATGTTGTTCCTAGGCCCTGCATCTGGAATTCAAATGCTTTTCTGATTGCACGTTTGGTCTTTCTGGCATTTGCAGGAGTATTGCAGCTTACCCTTTCTACATAGGCAACCCTCTCGAATTGAGAGACAATTTCTGCCATTTTCATGGGCATGCCCGCTTTTTCTACCTCTCGGCCATAAGGTGATGTTGTTGTTTTTTGGCCTTCTAGAGTGGTTGGTGCCATCTGTCCTCCGGTCATTCCATAGATACCGTTATTGATGAATATGAAAGTAAAATTTTCCCCCCTGTTGCAAGCGTGAATGGTTTCAGCAGTACCAATGGCTGCCAGATCACCGTCGCCTTGATAAGAGAAGACAATTCTGTCGGGAAGCATCCGCTTAATTCCAGTTGCTACAGCAGCAGCCCGGCCATGTGCAGCCTCCTGCATGTCAATATCCAGGTAGTCATACGCAAACACCGAACATCCAACCGGACAAACACCAATTGTTTTCTCTTGAATATCCATTTCTTCGACCACTTCCATCAGCATTTTGTGAACGGTTGAGTGAAAACATCCTGGACAATAGTGCATCCGCTTGCTAAGGAGAGTTTTTGGCCTTTTATATATCAACTCATATCCTTTTTTCATGTAAACACTCCTTTATTCTTTTATTTTGTCTTGCCAGCGAAGCATTGTCTTGCCGCCCGATAGGGCTTTGTCTTGCCTCATATTGCCTGTCTTACTTTCCTTGCGTTTCTAGTCTAGCGAATCTGGCTAGTGTCGTGTCATGCGTGAAGTATCGTATCAGGCACTCGTCATTCCCACGAAGGTGGGAATCCAGTATTTCTGGCTACTTCAGGCTTCTGGATTCCCGCTTCCGCGGGAATGACGGTCATCTTTG
>Ga0209979_1000713_pt1 | contig 42140 bp, 32 predicted proteins | sample AnhtaG_FD_183114 | JGI IMG/M metagenome (GOLD analysis project Ga0209979, IMG submission 183114) | Deep subsurface microbial communities from Anholt, Denmark to uncover new lineages of life (NeLLi) - Anholt_01485 metaG (SPAdes) (version 2) | ecosystem: Environmental > Aquatic > Marine > Oceanic...
TTATTAAATTATTAATGTTCAATTGATATTTAATCCTATATTCGTATTATCATACTTCAAGGCACTTGTCAAAAGAGCCTTTAGAAAAGAAAAAGAAGTAACTACTTTTTTAATAAAATCTTTAAACTGCAATTCCGCCATAACTGTACTAGCACTAATCGAGACGAGAAGATTAAACGTGCAACATAGCCTAAGGCAACAGGCAAGGCATCTCTCACTCCTTGCCCTCAGAGTACAGGAACTAACTGTACCCAACTATTTGGGGTCGCATCGAGGCATTTGCCCGCCTAGATTTTGACTACAGAGCGTCTGTTATTGGAAGTAGAGGCTCCGGCTAAGAGAACCAGCTCGGAGCCCCCTTTTTGTGCCGTGACTGCACAATCTAAGCTTTTGTTGGAAGTGCCACAATCATCGTATCCACATTTGCTTCAACAATCTTCTTATCTTGACTAACTGACAACCTCCGAACTAATATCAAGTATTAATTATTAGGACAGCAAGTAGGCAATATGACGCACAAAGATGATGTCCTGGCATTTCTTGTAAGCCATCCAGAAAGCTCACACCGGGATATTGTTGAAAATTTGAATATCCAACCTCCACAGCAAGTTCATAATTTACTAAACAGTCTAATGAAGGATGGCTACATTAACCGTAGAATGAACGAAGGGGTATTCAAATACCATGTGCTGACGCCAGATTCCATAAATCGACATAGTACACAAGCTTCCTCAAATAAGCCGAAAGCTATCGCAAAAAAACAGCCCGGTATAAGTCAAGAACAGCAGGAAGCAGAGAAGTGGCTCATTGATCGCTTATCTAAACAGTTAGGCGTATGCCTGGCGAAAAAGAGATTATATCCTATTGGGAAGAGTTGGCTCGAACTAGATGGCTACAGTAAAAATCCATTGATAGTCTGTGAGGCGTGGGCACACATTGGACTCCCAAAGTCCGCTCAGAAGAATAAGGTTATGGCAGATGCTTTGAAACTGCTATATGTGAAAGATTTCCTTAAAGAAAATGGTAGATGTATTCTCCTATTTGGCGATGAGCAAGCAGCCTCACATTTTCAACATAACAGCTGGAACGCCAAGTGCCTTGAATCTCATCGTATTGAAGTTAAGATAATAAGATTTACACCTGAATGGAAAAACAGGGTTCTAAAGGCGCAGGAACGGCAAAAGCGTTAGTAGTAAGTTAAATTAAGTTGCAATAGTAGGCACCACAGTCCAAGCACGGTAGTTAACCCTCCTTTTTCGAGATGTTTGTACCACCAAATTTGTCTAATTTGTCTAATATTTAAGTGATTTGGCCCTTAACAGAAGATAACAACCGCTAAATTGTTGCATCCAGCTTCTTCGAAGTTGAATTTCTGAAACGCTTCAAAAAGGTAGTTATTGGCTCTCGCGTTTGGCAAGCTCAGAAGGTTCGACACCTAAAGCCGCAGCCAGCCTTTTTATGGTGCGAAAAGTGGGGCGGCGAGTTCCTTTTTCGATCCGCGCAATGGTTGCTATACCAACGCCAGCTTTCTCAGCCAACTCATGCTGAGTAAGGAACTGTGACTCTCTCAATTCCTTGAGCATGATTCTCATGTTGACAATAATAACACTAAGAATACCTCTTGACAATCCTATATCATTATAGTATCATATATATATCATCACCTAATCATATAAGGCTACATGGGGCAACGATGGAAAGGGGCAACTTGACAACATATTCCCATAAGAATATAATTTCGTATCATGAGCGATGCGGAATTACTTACGGTTCGACAGGCGGCAGAACTTTTAGGAAATACTGTCCAGCATATACGTTTGCTTGCAAGAACAGGCCAACTGAAAGCAAGCAAAGTAGGTCGCGACTGGATAATGGATCGAGATGCGATTATGGACCTAAGGACGAAGCGAGCAACAACTCCGTTAATCACGCTCAGCAAGAGAGGCCGGAGACCAGTAGCAGCTATAGCACGTGAATCGGGGAATGAATATTTTTCAGAAAGGCTTATACCCGGTTTGGAGGGGTTTAATTTGACTCATCAAGTTAATCGAATGACATCAGAAGAAGATTCACGACCATTAGCCGATGGTAATATTCGGCAACTCGAGATGGGAGGGATAGGCGAAATCGCATCATCTACCGAATCCGCTGCTGCTAAAGCATCGGTTGATCCACGCAACCGACTAAACGAGCTGACGGCTACTGAGTGGTTACCAGAGACGGTCTCTGTATGGGTCCAAAAAGGGCTGGGAGCTTCGCATCCCGATGCCCAGATCGAGCGCCAACATCCAGCGCCGTTTTCTTTCTCCGATGTGGCACGATTAATTCGTTTCTTCACCAAACGCAATGCAGTAGTGCTTGACCCTTTCGTCGGCGTTGGCTCTACATTAAAAGCATGCGCCTTACACGAGCGCTTCGGGATCGGAATCGAGTTAAATCCGCGGTACGTCAAACTCACACATGAGCGACTTCTTCGTGAATTGCCAGGCAACATTGTTTCCAACCATACTCAAAGAGTCATCGAAGGCGATGCACGAGATATTCTACCTCAACTGCCCGAGAACAGCGTGGATTTCATTGTAACCAGCCCTCCTTACGGCAACATACTGCATAAAGAAGACCACAAAGCCCACCGAGAACGGATCGCCAATGGTCTGGATACTCACTACAGTGACGACCCTCGCGACCTAGGTAATATCCAGTATTATGAAGTATTTTTAGCTGAGGTATCTAGAATTCTTGGCGCGTGCGGCCGGATACTAAAATCTAAGAAATATATGACTGTCGTGGTCAGCGATTTTCGTCATGGTTCGAAGTATGTTATGTTCCACGCGGATTTAGCGCGATGCTTGGAAGCGTACGACTTTAAGTTGCGCGGAATGATTGTTCTCTACCAGCGGCACAAGCGCGTTTATCCCTACGGTTATCCTTTTGCCTTCGTTCCCAACATCCACAATCAGCTTATCCTAGTGATGCAGAATGAAAAACAATAGCGACAGAGATTACGCTAATCAGATTTTGGTAGGAGATTGTCTTGAGGAATTGCCCAAGCTACCAGAGGCTTGTAGCCGATTGATTATCGCTGATCCTCCGTATAACCTTGACAAAGACTTCGGTCAATGGAAGGAGGCAGAGCGCCGAGAAACTTGGCTGCCTTGGTGCAAACAGTGGCTTGCTGAATGCAAACGGGTATTGGCGCCGGGTGGAAACATCTTTATTTATGGTATCCACCATCATATATGCTGGATACAGTGCGCTCTATATGACTTAGGTTTGCAGTACCGACGGCAGATAATCTGGAACTACGAAAATGGCTTTGCCGGATATAACACTCGTTCTTTGGCGGCTCGTTACGAACCGGTTCTGTGGTTCTCGAAAGGCGATGACTACACCTACCACACTATTCGTGAACCCTATAAAAGCGTCGAGCGGCTGAAGAATAAAATAATTAAGAACGGGAAAACGTGGACTCCGAATCCAAAGGGGCGTCTGATCGGTGATATTTGGAGGTTTCCAACCCTGGCGGGACGACGATTCCGTGATGAAAAAGTCGATCATCCCACTCAAAAACCTCTGTCTTTAACTCTCCGAATCGTAGAACACTTCTCGAACCCCGGAGACTTAGTAGTAGTCCCATTCGCTGGAAGTGGAACCGAATGTCTAGCAGCCGCTATGCTCAATCGTGATTATTGGGGCATTGAACTGAACCCCAATTACGTGAAAATAGCTCAAAATCGTCTCGACAACTGGTACAAATCTGGCAAGCAGACTTACTTGATAGGTCCGTACCAGCCAAGATAGGCACCTGCAGGACATGGTTTGCTTCCGAGTATCCGCTCCAAAGCTGGCTCTATGGTGGGAGTTTCAGTATCTGCATAAAACCATTTCCAAGGATTCTTGTTCAGAGTATGGTTGGACCATAGTAGAAGAAGCAACGCCCCAATAGTTATGGAGGCAATTTTCACGTTGAGTACAGTCCCTATATCCTGGATGACTCGCCAGTATTCCGATCTCTTGTTCGGAAACCTTAAGGAGACAATCAGGGGATCGATTCTCTGAAGCGGCATAGCATGTCGAGCGTTTAATACTGCGCAGTCATCGAGAATGTCACGAGGTGAATCCATAACGGCCTCTTCACTAAACTCAATTTCCGCGACGCCTATTCGATCTCCGGCAGATTTGAAGATTCCGTCAATGCGCATGTTTGTATCCCCAAGCCGTCTAACGTGACAAGGGACGGATAAAGCAATCATAAGATTTCTGGCGAGGATATTTGGGAACTGGGTGTGAGACCCTAAGCCAACTGTGGTGACAAGTTCATACACCTGAGCTGCGAATTGCTCATCACATTCTGCAATTACCCCATCTTTGGGCGATGAATGAAAACTCTGTAAGATTGCGGCAACTGCAGCGGAATCAACAGCCCTTCCGGTCAACCTAAACAGCTCGTTTTCGGTATCGTTGACTTTTGCACCATGTCCTGTGAGCGTGATAGCTTGAACAGGGCATCGAGAAACGCAAAGACCGCAGGAAATACACTTGTCTAATGAGATAATTGGCGCTCCACTTTTATAATCAATCTGAATTGCATCTGTGGGACACACCTTTGCTGAGGTATCAGCTGGGAAAGATTTGAAATAGTCATTTGATACCTCATTAGTATCATATTTTTGGCACGGTGGGAACGGACACCGAATGCACGATCCGACTGCAATCTTGCCATCAGTAAGGCGAATGGCTGCCGGTATATCAAGCCCATTCCTATGAATCAACACTGGAGTGGCGGCTCTGATTGGAAGTTTGCCTTGAATTGAGTGTGGCTGATATTTAAGTATCACTGATTTGAATTATCCCCCTGAGTTTAGAGAAATCATCGGCTTTCGGTGCCCTATCCTGTAAAAGTCTGATAAGAGCTAATGTGACCAGGGAACGAAAGTCAATGACTCCGATGGAAATTTTATAAGTGTCATAGATATCCTGAACCAAATTAGATACCTCTGAGCGATCTGGCGGTAGCTCATAACCGACGACAAGGCTTGTTGTCTCCCACTTCGACTTGGCATACTTCCGGCCGACGAGCACGATCTTATTTTCAAGTGCTTGCCGGACGCCTTTCACAGAGATGAACTGCTGCTCAGCAGGAGATTTAATTTCAATAGGGACAGAATCATTATCATCTAATATCAAGGCATCCATTCGCTGGTAATTCACGCCTAACCTTGATTGTTCACAATTATAGCCTAGAAAACAGAAAAGAGCTTCTATCGCCGGGTAAAACTTGTCTTTCGAAGTGCCCTTGTAATCCATAACTACTTTTTCAACTATCTGGTCTAATTTCAGGCGTTCAACTTCGACATAACGTTGAATTCGGTTAATAATATCAGACCGCAAGTTCCCTAATTTTATATCGTGAGATACCTCTTGCAATCCTACGTGTCCTCCATCTTTCATCAACGGACGTCCCGCTCTCAGCCGAACTTCATCAGCAGCTGGGGATTGCTCTGGCCCAGACGAACCACTGTAAGCGGGGTATATTCTCTCCATTTGAATCGGGTCCCATTCTTGAAATGGAGAAAATAAAATACGCTTTGTGTCAGCAATATTCAAAGTCGACAACACTTTGTGGCAGTTACGCTCCAGTGTAATCAGCTCTGGGAGCACTTCCGTAAGGGAGTATCCCGCTCGCTCAAGCATACGGTAAGTAGCTACCCGCAAGAATGAGTCAACTTCTTGATCCGTAAAGTCTTTCAGGTCTCTTGTGCGAATATCATAATAATTCTTGAGTTGGCCGGCTAACTGCATTCCTTCAGCCGTAAGCACGTGAAATAGTCCGGAATTTAGTTCAGAGCGAGTCCATCCAGCCCAGCGGAGGACGCCAAGTGGAAAGCGGGTATAATTATGGAGTGTGTTCACTTGAATACCGAGGTCCGAAGCCTTCGCTGCTAACGTCTCATCTACCACCGAGGAATTATCGCGAAGAAACCGTAACCTGTTAATCATCTCATCGACTGAATCTTCGTGACGGTCGTTGTCTATGTCCATCGGCCCAAGGATAATCTCATCGCGTGTGATTCGTCCGTCCAATGCGACCGCTGTTAAGATTATCAACGGTATGGGACGAACAAGGTTTGAGCCTTTTATTTCTACGTATGGATTCGGGTATGCGATACCAAGCAGGCACTCTCTAACCAACAGCGTGGGCTCATTCTCAGCCAAACCGATGTGCGCGCCAACGTATGAGAACACAAACCTTTGCTTACTATTTGGCGCAGGATGTATCCAGCCCAATATTCGGAATAGCTCGGAATACATCTTAGATTGATTAAATAGCGGGTCCAAGCTACGGTCTGGGCGTGTGCTTCTTTTTAGGGCTTCCTGGCCAATGTGGCCCGACGATGTTGCAAGATTGCTTGCTATAAGGACTTTAGAAATATCATCTAAGGAAAACCCGGGCTGCTGATGTAGAGCCCTAAATAGAGATTGATAAGTGCGTACAAACGCACTTATATCCGAACCTGGATTCGGAAATCGCAGCATACGGCGGTGCCTCCTCACATAGCTTCAATAGGAATAAGCCGTCATGTATGATTGAATTTTACTCCCGTTGCGACCAATAGTGCAAGAATCTGTTGTCACGAATCTAGCCGCCGTTAAACAATCCGTCAGTTAATTCAGCAGCAATGTAAATAAAGCACCACTAGGTTGGAAGCTAGAATAGCGGTGGCTTCCTATTTTGAAGTTGCTTCCACTCTTCTTCGACTTCTTTATAAGACACGAATCTACAGTTGTTTTCTCGTAATAGAGAAAAGGAAGGTCTTACTAGTTCATTATCGAATCTTTCGCTGTTTGATTCATCGGAAACTACGATGAATTGGACTTTGCCTATAGGATGATTTTCCGCTATATCATTAAGGCGTAGCAATCCGGAATAAATGATAGGAGTATGTTCAACTTCAAAGGCGTGAGTCAGTATGTTACGTTTACTGTCGAAGAACAGCACGTCTATTCTTTTGGCTATTCCTAGAATATCATCGGTATGGAATTTAGGTATGTCATCTAGAATCTCTCCCAAGTTTTGTTTTATCTTGCCCTTATCATTTATTGCCACGTGAACCCTAAATCCGTTTCTTATGCCCCACTCTGCAATTTGGTGCTGTATACGTAAATGCTTCCTATACCCTGCTGGTCCGGCCTCATCTTCTTCCACTGTACTTTTCCGTTCTGCAGCAGCAGTCAACGCATCTTTAATGGTATTGTGGTCTCCCTCAGTAAGCGGTTTTATAGCGTTATATATACCACGCAACTTTAACCCCCACCACCGTGGGTCAGGAAGGTCCTTAAACAAACTGAGGGACCCAACCAGTGGTTTGAAGTCATAAGGCTCATCAAGTTCTATGACTGGTTTGATTTCAAATTGAAACGGGGATTCCGGCCATTTGGTCTCTTTCCCATAATAAGCCTGGACAACTTCATAGACTCCTTTGATTACCGAGTCGCCGCGACAATAATAGACCACCATATCACCAGGTTTTATTTCAAGTACCTTTGCATCAGCAGGTAATGGATTTCCCTGTCTGTCTAGAGTAGGGGAACCATCCAAACTGTTCTTCCCGACAAAACCAAGCATCCTTGAGTTTTCGCTGAAGGCTTCCAAACTGTGTACAATAAGCCATTTATTCATTTCGCCTCCCTTGTACGAGGTAATTGCCTCACATTACTTTGGCCACTAGCACGCGAATCTGCCCTCTTCTTTTGCCCGGGTTGCTTTCTTAGTTTGGCTTTCAGTGAGGACTCATCCAGTATGCCGATTACTAGCTGCTGTAATTGCTCCAGTATTCGCTTACAGTAGACAGGCAGTTCCTTATTACCCATCGGTAATTCATCTAGGGAAAATGCATTGATTTGCTGCCGAGTCAACTTCTCAAGCCAACTTGGTGGAGGCACCATTATAGGAAAATTCATATCGGGGTTCCGAGCATACGTGAAGTAGCGGCCGTGGTGTTCCACAAAATCCCGACAATCCTTCAAATCATGTATCCATGAATCCCAAGCAGCCATAATTTTAGAGAACGTCGGGCTGGTCACTCTACTCCGAGCTGAAGTGACAAAGGCGTGTATACTTTTATGCTGCAACCCTCGAGTTATCGCTGCCTCTTCTTTAGCTGCCAAGAGGCTGTAAGCCAACTTGGCTATTTTATCGCAAGCACTCATCGCTGCCTGAAAGAAAGCATCAACTTCGAATGCTACCTCATCTGAATCTATCAGGAGACTAACTCTTACTTTTGGGCCAGCTTGCCCAGTTGTGCCAGCAGCCACAGCCCTATTGTATGTTCGACTCGTGATTTGTCGGGTCAATGCTTCGATGCGGCGAACCCGGTACCTAGTCTCTTCGCGTTTGTACCATAGGGCGTCTAGCGCTGTCTCTACCGCATGTACGCGCTTAATGTGTGCGGCTGAAGTCATAGCGTCGACTTTACCGAGGCGTGTGGTAAGATTGTTTGCCTTGTCACTAAAAGACGCGTAGAATGGGTCATTCAATCGCCGTTGTTCTTCAATATTCCTGACTTTGCCTATGATTTTTCTTATGCTCATGGCATATCCGACTCACTCTGTATACTAATGTTCACGCGCTAGACAGGGTGTTGAGTACAGGTTCCAGTCCATGTTATATTGTCGCTCTCCACCTCGTCTCGCAAGGCGTATCTCTAGTATAAGCGTTATGGCTCGTTAAGGCTAGGGGTTCTCAGGTAACTGGTTGCACTAGACCCCTGCGAATCAACAATAATTTTCGTAAGTTGCACTTTTCAGAGAATTGTTTCAGGTGTAGTTCGATCCTGCTCGGACTCCCCGTCCAACCGCACAGTCCTCTCTCACCTCACACAAATCGTCATATTGTTGGACTACACTTGGCAGTACAGCTTATTCCGCAGCACTCCCTCTAGCGGCTGTGCTAGCGTGGTTGTGCAAAAGTTGTATATTGACGAAGGTTTAGCTGAATATAGGGGTAAAATCGATGCTGGCAGTCTTACTTAAGCCAAAGAACAAGCTGCGGGCCTCCTCGCAGAGAAAGTGTTAGAAATTATTAGGCATAATTTACGGTGAGTAATAGTGAAGAAGGCCAATAAATTCTAGCTGGGGCTGACAAATCTGTAGCCTCCTCCACGCTCAGTTAGGATTATCTGTGGGGGCTTATCTTTTAGCTTATCTCTGAGTCTCCGGATATATGTCCTTAGAGGGCCAGTATCGATATACTCTTTTCCCCATACCTCTTCTATGATCTTCTTACTGCTTAGCGTGTGTTCGGCATTGTTCATCAAGACGTAAAGTAACTTGCATTCAGTTGGCGTTAACTCCACTACTTCTTCCCCAACCCACACCTCATTGGTGGCGAGGTTAAGGACTAGTTTGCCACGGACGACAGAGAGCTGCTCTCCGGTGACTTTGGGAACATAAGAGCGGCGGAGCACAGCATTCACCCTGGCAACAAAATCCCTGGGCCGGAAGGGTTTAACAATATAATCATCGGCACCCATTTCCAGCCCCCTAGCTTGATCCTCCTCCTTTCCCCTTACAGTAACTATAATGACGGGCACATTTGAAAATGAACGAATTTGATTGAGGACCTCAAAGCCATCGATATCGGGCAGGTTAATATCCAGAACAACAATGTCGAAAGATTCGGACTGCAACATTTCTATCCCTCTGGTGCCCTTAGTGGCGACGAAGGGCATGATTTGATGCCACCGCAGTTGCAGACAGAGTGAAACAGCTTCCGCTACATCTGCGTCATCCTCAATGATCAGTGCTTTCAATTTCACACCCTCCTCTTAGTAACGAGCGTGATTTTCCCATTTCTTTTTGTTCTCCGATCCAACGCAGGCAGTGAGAAGGCGAAGGTATTACCTTTCCCGGACTTGCTCTTAACCCATATTTCTCCCTGGTGTAATTCCACCAGTTTTTTAGAGATAGCAAGACCAAGCCCGAGTCCAGGGAACCGCCCTCTCTTATCAGCATCCTCGCCACGGTAGTAAGGATCAAAAAGTTTCATTTTCTCTGCCTCGGTCACTGCCGGGGCTGAATCCTCTACCTCGACAATTATTCCCCTATCCACCTCTCTTACCCTCAAGATTATGTCGCTACCACTAGGTGAAAATTTATTGGCGTTTGAAAGTAAGTTGAACAATACTTGTTCCAACTTCCCTCTGTCCGCGTTCACTTTAGGCAACGAGTCCGGTATTTCCAATGTTAACTTTTGTCCCTTTTTTTCTAAAAGAACGCGTATCTTCGAAGCCACCTCAGTAATCACGGAACCCATTTTCAAGGGTTCTGGCTCAATTCTCAGTTCCCCAATTTGCATTTTAGCTAAATCAAGTAGTTCTGTCACTCTCCTATCCATCGACCAAGAACTTCGTCTAATGTTGTTAATTACCTTTTTTCTAAGACTGTGAGGTATTGACGATTCACTACTTAGTACTTCAGATGAAGATATAATAGCGGTTAGGGGTGTTTTTAGTTCATGAGCAACACTATGCAGGAACTCTGTTTTTTGTTCATCCTGCTTTTCTAGCTCCTTTCGCATAGTCTTTTCCGAATCATAGAGGCGGGCATTTTCTAATTCAGTCGCCATGCGGCTGACTACAGCTAAAATTAGATGCTCATCCTCTTGGGAGTAGGGCTGCTGGGACAGCTTTTCACCTAGGATAAGCAACCCCGCCAGTTCACCTTCTTTGATCATAATAGGAACGAGGAGTTCTGCCCGTGTTTTTTGCAACACGTTCATGTCCTTTTTGGTTAAAGACTGCAACTGAGGTATGATTACCAGATTCCGGCGATACAACAAGCGCTTATTGGTCCGAAGCCATCGTAATAGAGGACTACGGCTGTCCAAGGTGAGCCGTGAAGTGTCCCCGCTGGTGCAGGATATTACCGTGAAATCTCCTGAGCTGGAGGGCAGTAGCAGGTAAACACGCGACGACTGTAATGCTCGGGCAATCAGTTTGACTAGTGAGGAACTTAGCTGGCTGAGGTCGCTTATATTATGAGTTTCTAGGCTGAAATCCTCTAGCGCCTTGAGGAAATCATATCTACCTCGGTAAAACAGCCTATCTACAAAATCTTGTGCCCGGCTGTATAACGGCCGAAGGACAATGGCTAAAAGTAATATAATGAATCCGTGTATCCACCATGGTTCCAGTTTTGGTTTAAAGGTGTAATGCAGAAAATATAATATCACTACGTAGGGGATAGCCACTATGGTGCTTATTACGATGTAAACTAGACCCCTCCGAATGATAACCTGAATATCCATAAGGTGATACTTGAGAATTACTATGGTGCACAGTAAAGAGAATGTCAGATAGCCCCACATACTGGCTGGAGGTAGTGGAGAAAAAACATCAAGGAAACCCCCTATGATTGGGAAAAGACCTGCAATAGCAAGATAGGTCATACGGTTTTTCTCGACGTAGGAAGTGGCTCTCTTTTTTGCTTTGACCAACGTGTAGATTGCCCCTACCATAAGGCCAACATAAATTATAAAAAGGAAAGGAGTAAGTGGACCAATAACTGGTGCATATCCGTAATCTTCTAGCCGCATTTCTTTCACGAAGAGATTTGTGGGAGCTAGTATTATAAAGACGACCCAGAGGAAATAGGCCGTGTAAAGGATGCGCTTTTGCCCACTTGTTTTCGTGTAGGTCAGTGAAAAATGATAAAAGAAAAGGAAGGTGCTGTAAGCTGCTATGGGTACTGCCCTGTCCCAAGGCAGTGCTCGATACGTGTCTGGACTGGATCTCATACCAAATAGCAAGATACTTATCAGCATTACGCTTAGAAGTTGGCAACAGAAAATCCAGGTACTCAAGCTCCTGCGACCCTTAAGCAACACTAAGATAGCCAGGCCCAAGGTGATAGCCGCTGAAAACAACGGCGGTAGTAAATAGGACGGATTAGAAAAAGGATTCATTATCTCTCCTTAATGGCCTCACTTAACTCCAAAAGACGTGAAATAACTTGTTCGGGAGGATTCATGTGGGGCGGTTTCAAGTGTGCCGGTTCAGCCCCGGCTTTTCTTTTCTCATCAATGTAGCTATCAAAAGTCCCAGGGGCGAGGACAGTCACCCGTACAGGCTTAACTTGCAGATAATAGTCAATGTCTCTGTAATCCTGATCAATAGCCTTCAACTGCTCATCAATCTTGCCTGCTACCTTGGCGGCTTCTTCAGACTCACTTAATTCGATATATAGGGACAGATAGCTGTTGTTCTCGTCGTATTCCTTGCGGGCCGACCATTCGGTGTCTCTTATCCCTGACTTAGTAATCGCCTGCCAAATTGTCTTTTCGTCTATCAGGGCCAAGCCAGCGAGATCGATGGTATCAGTGACCCTGCGTTGAAACACAAACTGAGGTAGATTTACACCTGTCTCCTTATCTCTTAAAGCTGCTACCTTAAAGATGTCTCGCATCCGATACCTTAAAAGTGGCATACCGTAGAAATGTGTGATAACAACTTCATACAACTTACCTTCCTGCAGTTCTCCTAGAAGAACCGTGGTAGGTTGGTAAGCTTTGCCATCCTCCGACTTAAACCGTTCTTCTTCAGGAAGAAACTCCAAAAAGACATTGTCGGGGACGAAAGTCATCGCCTTACCATTCCATGCCTGCATCGCAGCCAAACCTGCCTCAGTCGAGACATAAAACTCATAGGGGGAAACTCCCCAATATTTGAGTATATCATCCTTGTAAATGGCAGTATCGATACCTCCGGTGATAATAGCTTTTAGTGGCCACAGATCCTTGGGCAATAAGGGTCGTTTTTCATTTCTGCTGTGCATTCGAGCTCGTAGCATACGGAAAATTATCACGGGATGTAGCATATATGGGGTGAACTTCATAGTTCGTGTTTGTCTGCTGAATCCATCACCGATTTTAACCAAGATACTGCCTAAGGCCATGGCTATATCTACCCCATCCTTAAGTGCCATAAGTAGCCCCGTCTGCATCCTTGTCTGAAAATCTGTTCTGCCCGCTTTCTCTAGGGGCGGGAAGCAACGATATCCGAAACGAGATCCCATGAAGGAAAACCAAGAACCCGATGGGTACGGGGCTGGCGGTAGGGCAGCGAGGAAGCGCAACCCGGGTCTAATATTCACTTGCCCTTTCTTACTAGAGCACGCGAGAATAAAACTTGTTATACCGTTTTTAACAAGTTTTTCGCAATACTCTAGGCTCCAAGGGATCCACTTTACGCTTCCTTGACGACCAGCTGAGCGACACCACATATTGGGCTTTTCCGCAAGAGCACTTTCCTGCCTCTGGCTTAAATAAGGTGCATAATCTTCATACGTTGTTAGCGGTACCACGCGGCGAAACTCCTCTACACTTTTTGGTTTCTGATTACCCATGATCTTCTTGCCAAGCGTGCTATCGGCTACCCGCTCAATCTCGTCCATCAGAAGTTCCTGTTGGATTTCCATAAATTCATCTACAGATAGGTCTAGAAAGCCACAATATCTTTGCCAGAGTTCCTCCTCACTCATTGTCTGGAAATAATCATCCTCGAAAAGCATATGATTGTCCTCCCTCAGTTTTCACTTTCTTCCGTAAACTATAAAATCTTGATACACGGCATCTTCTTCTATCTGAAAATCTCTGGTTGTTAACTCAGCGATTATCGCCTCAAGTTCGCGACGCGAATAAGACCTCTTCTTTGGACGAAGAAGAACGGGTAAGTATGCAAGGCCCACCACCATTTGTACTACGAATTCTAAAAAGGCCCTAATACGATGCTTTCGTGAACCAAGATTGTGACGAATACTATCTTTCAATAGATTGAATCCTAACCTCGCACCTTCCTTTTCCGAGGGATAGGTTATCACGAATTGTCCTCCGTCCTTCAGTACCCGAAGAATTTCATCAGTGACTTTCTCATTTTCTTCTACAAAATCCATGACATGAATACATAGCACCTTGTCAAAGCTTCCCGTTGTAAATTCTAAACATCGGGCATCCATAACAAAGGTTTCGACATCACTGCCTGACCTTAAGGCTTTTTTGCGTGTCTTCTTCAGTGCTGTATTTGAACAGTCTATACCGGCAATGCCTACATTTCTATTCATTTCCCAAATACGGACAATTTCGTTCCCGGTACCAACACCCACGCACAGTACCTTATCACCATCGTCAAACTTAAATTTATTAATGCATCTGGTCTGCAGCGTATGGTAGGGGGCAAGCTTAGCAGTAGTAAAGTCATAGACTGGATTATATATGAAATCAAAATAGACTTTCATTAGCTTTGTGCTCAAAGTCAAGTCACCTCACCCCTAATACACTGATTTGCAAAGCCTATGAAAAAACCTGCTGTGTAAACCCACCTGGCCTTGTTTTTAGGTCAGCCATTTTATACGTCACAATAACGTAACATAATAATCCGATTGTGTCAATACTTACACAACGTGGAATATTGTTTACATATTAGGGCTCTTAATGTTATCATTCCCTCTTGAACGATATTGTCAGGCTTTGGGGACCAGCAGAAAGCTACTAAGGATTGCCTTGTAGCTATCCTTTCCCCTGCGCCACGGCGCATACTCGGCTAAGTTGGTTTTTCCACAGACAGGAAACTAAACTAAATCAAAGGCACGGGGCGCTTTCTCAAAGTTTTCTCTTTAAGTGCAAAGTATTACGCATAGCTGAATAAGATATGAAGTAACACGAAAAAGGAAAGCCAAACGATGAGCACTATTATCCAGGTCAGGAGTTAGAGGACGAGGAGAAACGGCTAGGTGACGGTTGCTTTAAACAAGGCAAATGGAATAAAAATTAGGGCCCTGGCTGAACAATCAGCCACGTTGGTTAGCCCGAGCCTTACTCGGTTCTAGCGTATAACTGCAATTATACGCTTCAGTGCTACCAGCTAACATAAAGTGGTAAAATTATTGGGGGAAGTCTAAGTAGCATGAGAGAAGGCCCTTGGATAATTGTTACCTATTTGATGACATAGAGCGGTCCGACCTACGCTCGAGATTCAATGCAGAACCTTACTTCGCCTACCTTAACGCATCAGGCCGTCGCTCCTCTAGCTGTGTAAGGGCTCTAGCCGATACATGGTACGAGAACATGCCTAAAGAAGTAAAAAAGGACCTGAGAAACCGATTTCGATCAATTGATGACATCGTTCATCTGGGGGCGTTCACTGAGTTATACTGTGCTGCTCTCTTGAAACGTCATGACTTAGGAGTACAAGGGCATACTGTCTCCCCAAAGGGACAGAAGCTTGATTTCCTTGCCTTGAAAGACGCTCATCCAGCCTTTGTCTTGGAATGTGTGACATCTGGAGACCGTAACGCACAGGTCTGGGAGAACAAGCTTATCCGGAATTTTTACGATGCTATAAACAGACTGCAGCACGCAGATTTCTTTGTGATTGCACAATTCATACAAGCTGGTAATCGACCCCCGTCGGGACGGAGAGCACGCGAGTTCCTACAACCGCTCTTAGCTTCAGTTGATTGGCAGTCACTTTGGACAGCTCTAGCGTCAGATAACGAGGACTCAATTCCGCAATGGATCTGGCAGAACAATGGCTGGCAAATCCATTTTAGGCCTATTCCAAAAGCTCCTGAACTTCGAGGCATAGCAGACATTAACACAGTTGGCATCCAGATGGACAGAGTGCGTTTGAGTCAACCAGGTAAGGCTTGGCTAGACCCTCTACTGCGAAAGGCATCACGCTACGGTAAGCTTGATATTCCATATGTGATAGCAGTCAACGGCGTTGGTATGTTTCACCGTAATCAGGACATAGTGGATGCGTTGTTCGGCCAGCGCGCGGTTAACATCGACTTGAGGACAGGTAAAGCGACCCCTACTCGTCGCCCCAATGGATTATGGGTTGGATCCAAGGGGCCGCGTTATCAACGTGTAAGTGCAGTGCTCTTCCTAGAGCATCTCACGCCGTGGTCAGTGGCGAAGTGTAACCCGGAGTTGTGGCACAACCCTTGGGCTAACAATAGATTGGAATATGATTCGTGGCTGGTCACTCAACATGTTCCTGATGCCACATCCAATAAAATAATAGAAAGAAAGGGCAGTACGGGAGGCGACTTGTTCGGCTTAGAACTATCATGGCCAGGCGACGATTAATGCTCGGAATCCCACCTCCATGCGCGAATCCTAGCGTATAAGTGCAATTATACGCCGGCGAGCTAGTTTATTTCCATCACTTCTTACACTTATTCCTTGCATTCGCTTCATAACAATATTATTATGGCGCAAAGAGGGGGATTTGTAAGCGCTTTATACAAAGGAATTAGTCAATAATGGCGATATTATTTTCAAGAATAGAGCTACTCACTACCACCAGTGAAATAATTGGCTACAAATCAGGATTAGCCCTCCCTCGTGAGCGCTTAATTAAGTTGACCCCGCCGTATTATGTTGATATCTGGGATGGACCAGACGAGGGGCCAGTGCGCATCAGGTCTGAGGAGTTTGAGGAAATTATTGCCTATATCCTGTATCGTACTGGAAATACCTACACTCCCTCGACAATGCCTCTTGGTATGACCCAATATCATAAATATAAGAAAAACCCAGAAACACTCAGGATTTACGAAAGCGTAATGCTCCTTTTTATTGACATGTTACGCAAAGGACTAGAAGACGAAGAGAAAACAGGTAACAAAATAATTGATCCAACACCGTTTTTCAAAGAGTGTAGAGAGCGACATGGAATTATTGGCGCTAAAATGGCTATCGAAATACTAAAAGATCTGGAATACCAACAGCAAAGAAGTCCTTGGATCCCTTACCGACGAATTGAGTGGAAAGATACTGCGGACTTAAACGATCTTTTCCAAAGTGAATCTCTTGAAACTTATTATGGCTCATTCCTTGACCAACGCTTTATAGACTATTTATCACAGAATTTTAGTGATATCGACCAAATTAATTGGCGAAAGTTTGAAGGCCTAACCTGTGAATTTTTTGAGAGACTCGGATTCCATGTAGTAATTGGCAAGGGCAGGGATGACGATAATATTGACGCCCGTGTTTGGCCTACTGAAGAAACAAGCAACCAGCCTCCTGCGCTATTGATTCAGTGCAAGAGGCAGAAAAAGAAAATAGAGAAAGTAGTGGTTAAGGCACTATGGGCTGACATTTCCCAAGAAAGCGCAAAATCAGGATTAATTGTCACTACCAGCGCCTTATCTCCTGGAGCCCACAAGGTTTGTACAGCACGGGGATACCCGATTGAACAGGCAGATAGGAAAACTCTGCAGACATGGATTAAAGCCATGAGAACGCCCGCCTCTGGTATTATACTGGGAGAATGAATTACTCTAATTGAATATGCTGATAGTCCTTGCCCACCATTTCTTTATGGAGGCTGAAAGATGGAAGAACAAGCTAGACAGCAGAAGTATGCGGTTCTCATAGACGGGGATAACGCCCAGGCGTCCCTTCTGACTCAGATCCTTGCTGAAGTGAGCAAGGAAGGACTGATTACAATAAAGCGAATATACGGCGACTGGACCACAACCAGCATGAACCAGTGGAGGGAATCGCTTCACAAGCACGCGATTCAACCTATACAGCAGTTCAGGAATACAGTGGGGAAGAACGCCACAGATAGTGCCATGATAATAGACGCCATGGACTTGCTGCACAGTAACGACCTTCAGGGATTCTGCATCGTCTCCAGCGACAGCGACTATACCAGGTTGGCTACGCGAATCAGGGAAAATGGGCTCTACGTCATCGGAGTGGGGGAGAAGAAAACCCCAGAAGCCTTCGTGAACGCGTGCAGCCAGTTCATATATAGCGAGAACCTCGCTGTTACCCAGGAGCCCAAAAAGAGGGCGAGGAGAAAGAAGCAGAAAGAAGCAGGGCATAAAACTGGTGATCCCCTTTCCCTTTTAGTACGAGGTTTCGAGATGGCTGCGAAAGAGGAGGAATGGACATATTTGGCGACGATGGGCATAAGCCTTCGCCAATTGGACCCGGCGTTCGACCCTCGAACCTACGGTCACCAGAAGCTACAGTCGCTGCTTAAGGATTATCCGGAAACATTCGTGCTCAATGAAGATCAGACTAAACAGCCACCAGTGATTACCGTATCACTGACGCCGCAAGTCAACAGGGATTAAATACCAAATCAAACCAGGAGGCGTTAAATGACCAAGGAAGAACCGCAAGACCTATTGCTTTATTGGGGTCCAGAGACCGCGGATGATGTGCTGAGTTGTGAGAGAACGTTAGACCATGCTGCCAGCGACCAGTTATGGCGTACTTCACCCGGAGATACCATCTGGATTGTCACCGTCCGCGATGGTGAACTGTTTCTCTTGAGCAAGCTCTATGTAGATGAGGTTACCAACCGAATGGGTGCTATTAAGAGGCTCGGAGTAGCTGATGTCTGGGGTAAGAAGAAACATTATGCAATCGCCCGTCCGAACCAAATAGAACCTCTAAAGGAAGTTTCAATCACAAACATCGCCGAGAAGCTTAGATTCAAGGCAACTAGTAAAGAGAGAACAAAACTTGATTTACGCAGCGGAGGCAAGGTAAACGCCCAGCAACTGCAGACAATGAGGATTTTGGAGGAGTCATCTGCCGGACTGCTTGAGCAAGTGTGGTTAAGAGTAACTATGCCTTAAGCTTCTCTCGCAAGCCTGAGTATTCGCTGGGGGGCGCGCAACCGCTAGGTTGTTGGTTCGAGTCCAACTCGGGGAGTAAGTCTCCAGCTTCAAATCGGTGCCGGGTTTCCCGTCTTATTGTTATGCCATGTAACGGTGAGCAGATGATAAAGCTCTGCGTATAATCCATGTTATACGCATGTGACAAAATGCAGAATTGTTACATATCCAGCATGCGTAAGAGCAGTAGACGTACACAACGCATCAAACTGCTTAATCATTTTCCAACCCATCTTCTACATCCTCAACATCTTCGTCATCTTCATCTAGAATGTTGGATTCTTCGACTGCTTGCCGTTTCTTTTTCCATTCGTAATATCTCTCAATTATTTCTTTAGTCGTGCTTGAAATCCAAACATCACAACCGGGATAATAATAGGCTATTCGTTTTGCATCTCCGCCACCGGGTCTTGGAGTTCCCGACGCTTTGACCAAACATACCGTATGCTGGTCCTGAAATTTGTGTCTGCCCGACATCGTGGGTCTTCTCTTGCCCTTATGCCTGAAGATGATTTCGGCAGCATACGGCAACAAACCAGTTTCTTCTGTCAGTTCTCGCAATGCTGCCAAGAATCTGCTTTCACCTCTTCTAGCCCCACCACCTGGTAATATGAAAGGTTTTCCGCGTCGCCCAGCCGTTAGAAGAATACCACGCTGTGTTTCTACAATCGCGGTTCCTCTTCTCCTATATCTAATGTCTGACATTAATGTGCCCCTTTTTATTATCCCTGCTAACCTACCATCTTTCCGGTTGGCTATCTATCGTTCGCATGCGTCTTATCGAATTTATATCTAGGGATATCAGACTGTCGATGCTAACAGGCTTATAACCTACTAATTCCACCGAAACATTGATTGTCTTCCGTTCGCCATTGATAAAAGGGTAATTCCTCATGTGATTATTATGTTTGTGTCCATGTATAACCCAACCATGCCAATCGAAAGGTTTCTTGTCAGGGTCATGCACAAGCAGGAAGGAATATCCGCCGTATCGTAATACTCTGTATCCGCTAAAACGCATACCTCTTGTTTTTCTGTCGTGACCGCCTTTAACAGAAAGAATATGCCCATGAAGCTTTTTCCTCCAGTAATTCGGGGACCTCGATCCTCGTCCAAAACTCCAGTCACCGAGATGGTACACGGTGTCCTTAGGTCCTACCGTATTATTCCAGTTGTTAACCATAAATTTATTCATTTCTTGAGCATTGTTAAATAACCTATCGCAGTATTTGATTATGTTACCGTGGTCAAAATGAGTATCTGCAATTAAATATATCTGCTTCCTAATACGGAGATTTCTTACGAAGTCAATTATTGCTCGCCATGTTGAGCATCTCCGTCTTGATGACAAACCCTGTAGCTCTCTTAACCTGCTTTCTGTTTTACGGCGCCAATACCATTTGTTAAATAAAACCTGTGTACGACTGAGCCACTTCTTGAGCACGAGGTCGTATTCGCGGATGATTTTCCTACCTTTACCTAATATGGTTATTCTGAGCAGGTATTGGTCAAACCGTGGCTGTCGATTCGTCGTTAAATACCTCAAAATATCATTGAACTTGTGGTCTATGTCTTTGAAGGCGATTGTAGTATGAAACCAGTAGCCTCTTTGAGTATCCCAGTGATTTGGTTTGGATATCTTAGCCAACTCTTCTGCTAGTTCTCTCCGCAGGCTTACCAGCTCAGCTGAAGCTTTTATGTGACAAGCTATGACTTTTCCTTCAATTCCGTCACGGCATTCGAAACCTTCTATCCTAATCGGCACAAGAGTATATTTCTTCGCCACGTTCTCTATAGTCGTGAAGACTCTACGAATTTCCTTTGTCTCGGATGGTCCATAGAGAGTCATGTGGGGTACGGGTCTAGGTTTAATAGCGCCCTTCACTCTGAACCTTCGGGCTACTTCGTAAGTTAAACCCTTTAGATAATGCTTGGGGTGTCCGTAGAGTCTAAACTCGACAAAAAATTGCCTCATCTGAAATTCCTACCACTGGACGGTCTCAATTTCTACAACTTTACCCATGCTAACCCACACATCATCCCAACCTGGCTCAGGGAATATACTTCTGGGTATGTAATCCTTACCCACCTCTACCACCACAATCTTGTCTGCATTTACTCCCTGATTTGAGGATGTACAGTCTATGAAGACCAGTCCTCGGTCGGTCGTTTCAAAAGCATTCAGAGCGTGACCGCCTCCGATAGGATAATATGAGCAAGGACCTAGCTGTATGCTCACCAGCGCAGCTCTAATACCTGCCTTTTCGGCCTTATTATGCACTCTTTCTGCGAAGTCAGCACACACGAAGGTTGCAAAATCGTACCGCAGTCTATCTGTATCGTCGTTCAGTAAGAAGCTTTTAAGTTCAGCCCAAGATGGATTAACAGCGTCCAAATTATTACTTAGCGTTATTAGATGGCCATCGGCACCAGCTAGTAATGCTCCATCTATACGAACATATTTCTTGGTGTCAGTCGTTTGCCTCGGTTTCTTACTGACATCAGTGGAGGTTTGACTATTGTCTGCAGGTTCTTCGACATGATATTCAATACCCTCCCCCTCTACCTCGGCCAACTCTATCAGCTTGAGCTCGGTCCTTTGTACCACTAAGTCTATCTTGCTACGGAACTGGCCCTTTTCGATACCCAACGCACTGATAAAACTGTTCTTGATGTCCGATGGTGAATTAATATCTAAATAAGCACTGGTAATTAGGATAAACAGTCCAGAGAGTAAAACAGCCAAGTAGACCCGTGTAAAGGTTATCCTGCGTTTAGAGAATGAGGTGATTACAAACCACAGCGCAACTATACCAACTAGGGTTAAAATGATACCCATACTTAACTCAGATTCGCCACTAATAGTCTGTGCGACAGCGGTTATCGTAAGGGCAGCAATACTTATGATTGCCAACAGTATTATGATTTTCTTTAAGTGTCTCATATCCAATATTTTTTGCTAGCTTTGCTCTTACAGAATCACGATAAGCCAAGCGTTCTCTAGCTCTTGGGAATAGAGAGGGCACCAACGATGCTATCTCTTACGTCAGCAAACGACCTAATGTCTAGGTAGGCAGTTGAAACCATTATGAAAATTACTGAAATTACTACGATCATAAAAAACCGGGCGAAACCGACCTTGTGTAAAGATAGCGAATTGCTACACCACAATCCCAATGCTAGTCCCAAAGATCCTATTATTACACCACTTGTTATACCAATAGCCTCAGTCATAACGAGTGATACAGCTGCGAAGATGATTGTGGTTACTACTAATAATGAAGCAAGGATCGAGCACTTCTTGAACATTCCCCAAGAAGTAGATAGGCCTCGTTTCGTGATCCTGAACCTACGTGGTTTATGCCATCTCCACCAAGCTGATAGCTTACTACTCACTGATTCAAGACAAATGCTAGCTACATTGGTCGATGTGGTTACAGCAACTCTGTTGCTGCCAACCAATGCTTGGCTTTTGCCTTCGTGAGATGAAGTTGCGTGCTTTTCAGGAATCCTTTGACGGCGTGTTTGTTGCATCGGTTCGATCTGATCCATTGAGCTGCCTCTAGCTCTGCATTTTTTATTGAGGCACTCATACATTTTGTCTCTTTCATTATAGAAAAGGGAACGTTCTTGACAATTAGGGCATATGCTTAATTTCGGAGGATGAACAATAGCAGCCTCATTTTTAGGTGCCGAGGTTGTGGTTGACTTTCGCAAAGCCCGGGATCCCCACCAAGACGGCGGCTTTACTTTGGAAGAAATCACATAACCGCAGTTCAGGCATCGGTCGTCGCTATCAAAGCTATAACCCCCACATTTTGGGCATCTCATTAAAAGGTAGCCCTCCTGCTCAGACCTGTCTCCTCGTCTAACTTAGTCTGCTATGCGGAAATCTTAACATAAAGAAGCTAGGCTAGCAAGAAATCTGAGAGGTCTACTACGGCTAGATTAAGGAACGCTAGATAGCGCTTGGTTTCCAACTGACGGAGTCTCCAGCCTCTATCCTTTGGTTGTCTCCAGGGTTACCTTTGACCTTCCTAATTCCTACGGAGCTGGTAGGGAGGAAAATCTCGCTGGGTTTTCAAATATGACAAAAGCCCCTTCTGTTTTATGATGGGGCTTTTTACTTTATTCATTGCGTATAAGTAGTGTTATACGCATAGAGTAGGTTAGGACAATTGTTACGTAGGATGATCCCACTGCATATTCTTGGGGATATCAGCTCGTTTGGACTAAAATATACCCTGCTGAAGAATGCCTAGCTTTGAAAGTTACCGCTTAATACCAACATCGAGATGTCTGTGTTTCTATCGTAACATTAGCCGCTGATGTTGGTCACCATTGAACAAACATTGGGATGTTTGTCCACCGATGAGTACAAATATTTGATACCGTTTGCCTTTTCTATAAAGTGAAGTTCATTATTTATTTGAAGTTGGGATGTTTGAATAGCTCCTTGAATTAGTTAGAGTTGTTATGTTACTGTTGATGTGTTTCGAAGACTAGCATTGGAGAATAAGTAATGAATCAAAAACCTGAGGCGTTCAAGGAGATTTCTACTACTAACTTGGCAAAGGAATTAAAAATCAGCTCTCGTGAAATGTTCCAACAATCAGGTTTCATAGTCAGAACCAGTGGTGGTTGGGACTTAACTCCTAAGGGAAAGTCTAAAGGTGGTGTTTATAAAGACAGTGTAAAATATGGTCGCTATATTGTCTGGCCAGAATCAATAAAGGTTGAATTAGATAACAACCGTGAAGACGAAAAACCCGGTCTTGTTACAGCGACTTCTATTGGTAAGCATTTTAATATGTCTGCCAATAGAATTAATTCTATCCTTTCCGAAATTGGTTGGATAAAGAAAGATGCAATAAAGGGATGGCACCTTACAGAATTAGGCAAGAGGCTAGGAGGAATACAATCAAAACACACTACATCTGGAAAATCTTTTGTCCGCTGGCCTGACAAAATAACAAATAATGAAATATTAGTAGCTAATATACGTCAAGCTAGCGGTGAAGTTACTCAAGTTAATGAAGAGGAATCCGATGATGCTAAAAACTCAGATTCAACAGATTTTAGAAATAAATATAGACCAGAACTTCGAGCTATAGATGGACATTACGTTAGGTCAAAAGGAGAGCTACTTATTGACAATTGGCTGTATCAATTTAAAATTGTCCATGCCTATGAAAGAAAGCTGCCTATAGAAGAAAAAGTGCTTTGCGACTTCTACATTCCTACTGGCAAGGTCTATATTGAATACTGGGGTTTAGAGGAAGAAAAATACCTTGCAAATAAGAAAAGGAAAATAGCCATATACGATAAATATAAGCTGAACCTCATTCAACTATTTGATAAGGATGTATTTAATCTAGACGATACGTTGCCAGCTAAACTTCTTAATTTCAGTATACCGGTGGAGTAAGAATTGATGGCGTAATTCAGCTAGCTTTGCCTATCATTGAACAAACATTGGGATGAATGCATGGACGTAGAATTCATAGCTGATAACCCGACAAGCCGTTTAACTCGCCTCTTCATAGTCTGCGTATAATTAATGTTATACGCACAGTTGTCCCATCTGGGAGGCATTGAACTTTACGCCCTATTGTCTAGCGAGGTAACAAAATAAGCTTTTGTGACCCCGACTGAACAAAATGCAATTCTGTCATATCGAGGATATGTAGGAAAGGCAGAGATGCACAAAGTGTGTATGTTAATGCGCTATTATAAGTAATCCCTGGGGCAGGTCAATCTTCATTGTGTTCTTTCTCGGTAATCACTCGATACAACCTGCTAACTAAGTTATTTGCTGTAGCGCTTGGGGGTATCTCTGTACAGAGTATATCCAAAGTCGTTCTTAATACATCTATTACTTGGGCCTTCGTTCTCTTTGATATTTTTTGAGCAGAAAGTATATCTTGAGCATCAAATACTTCTTCAATCAATTGCTTAGCAAGTTGAACTTCTTGTGCAGAATGTCTCCCATTTACATTGTTCAAACGGGCCACAATTCTATCCCTCTGATGCGATGATAGATAGCCATGGTTGATCACAGCTGATGCTTGTTTAAAAAGGGTTCCCATGTTATCCCGTTCCTTAGCTATCCCACGCTCTTTGGAAAGTGCTCGGATCTTACTGGAAAAGGGGATTCCTATTTCCTTTATGAATTCGTTAAACAGCTTCCCTTTGATAGCGCTATCCTCAAAATCATCCCTCCTTGAGTTTGGTATTAACCGCTTGTCCACAGTATGTAGTTCACCAACTAAATAATGATTAAACCTTGTCTCTTTAAAAAGGGCTGACAAAGTGTCTTTATTACCCAAGAGAATATTGCCACAACGGAGCCTAATACCGTCAACGCCACTAGCTGGGTTAACTGTCCCAAAAAGGTTGAGGTTCCCTAACCACCCAAATGCCAGCATATTCGTATCATCACGTAGTTCTACAAATTGGATGCCTTCGATCTCATCACTGGAATCTCTACATAAACTCACGGTGCTTCGGTATTGCTTGAAAATCTGTTCTTTGTTCAAAACAATACTATAGTTTTTGTACGAGGGTACGTGCTTTGATAATTCCCTATCGATTTCCTTACCAGAAATAAAGTCCGGATAGAATGGTGCCGGAGCCACTTGGGATAGATACGACCTAATTGCAGGGACATTTAAGAGATCATTTCTACTATCATGAATGTTGAGCATTTGTACTTTGAAGAAATGGTCCTTTTCTAAGCCAGAATATGCCGATCTTTTTACGCTTGTAGCTTTGTCAATGAGAAAATATGTATCAATAGATCGCCTACCATTAAAGAGTTGCCTTAATAATCTTGAATCCCAGGTGCAAGTAGTATACGTTCTTTCACCCTTGCTTTTTGCAATAAATACTAATGTGTCACAATAGCCTAAACCTCCCAAACGGCCGATTCCACGGAAACCCCTGGAATTGATTGGATCTTTTTCACTTGCACCTATATTGAGTAACGTGCTTTTAACTTTACGTGAGGGAATTCCGACGCCATTATCTGAAATTTCTAAAGATCGATTGCGACCATCAACAGTTATTTTAACTACTGATTGGGGAGTGTCCTTGGGAAGCAAATCGATAGAATCGGTGCTATTTTGAATATATTCTCTCAAAGCCATGAGGGGGTCAGAATACATGCCAATTGAAAGGCTGTCGAGAATATATTTCCCAAAGGTTATTTTACTCATTCCTTGGGATTTGAGCCGCTGCGACAATCTTATCTTCCTCCAGATGATATTCGAGTAGCCTTTTTACACCGTTATTGGCTTTTACATATTGATTCTCGACAGACTTATGGTCACAAGTGGCAATAGCTGAGATTAATAATTCTTTTTCAACAGAAGAAAGGTGATGGAACCCGTTCATCCAGTCTCTAACGTATGGCATCCATCTACCTTCGATAGTATCAATGTCTTTCCAGTTCGAAACAAGCCTATTTCTAATAAACTCTTCTGGCATCGACAATATAGCTTCAAACTCATCTTTATCTCTCCCAAATGCCTGTAAGAAAAACTGTTTTCCTGGCATTACCGGTCCTTTCATCACGTTCAATATTACTTGAACAGCTCTTAAGAATTTGTTGTTCCAGTACTGGTTGCCGGTGTCGACATATCTGTGTTTAGCGTCCAGTGGAATATATCTCATAGGGAATGAATATATAGAAGTTCGTGTTGGAGTGCTTCTGAATTCCTCATTGAAATCAATATTAATTCTTAATCTTTCATAAAAATCATCTGGTCGATCTTCAAAGTTATATAGAATATAGTTAGACATTTCCTTTTGGCCATACTTGTTGGCCAGGCGTACAGCATCAACATATGCCTTTTTCATGCTTATTGAATCAAACGCAAGGCGCATTGGTTCCAAAGGAATTTCGGCTAGTCTTTTCATTTTGCTTTCATTCAACAGACGCGCATCAAGTCCTTGGTTAAAATCAACAATCCTCTTGCGTCTGGTTGGTCCGAATGTGGCTCCCTTTTCAAACCCCAGTTCTTTAATGTCATCAATAATATCGTCAAAACGTGGAGAAGCTAAAACATTATTGTCCATCAAGATAAGATTTTGCCTTTCGCCGGATTTATCAATGATACCTGCAACTAGCTTTTTAATATCAACGTATGGAATAAATTTAGGTTCGAAAGTGCTAACGGCACAGAACTTGCATCTACGGATGCACCCTCTGCTGGCATACCCCAGATATGCGTCAGTATTGGCATATTTGAAGTTATTGCTTTCTACCTGTATTAATATATCGTAATCTGGAGGTAGTTCATCAATAATAATCTCGTCATCTTGTTCAATTTTTTGGGGATTATCGAGCAAACCCTCTATGGGCTGGATACCAGTTTCGTTAAATAGATCATCGGGTAACAAACTGGCTAGAATACCCCCGACAAAACACTTACCCGTGTAATTGAATAAAGTGGCTGTGTAATACTTGATAGTTTCAACAGTTTCTTTCCACGTCCAAGTAAATAGGGTCCCGATGTACACTCTGTCCCAATACTGATATTGAACAGCCGTATTCCGCCCTTTTACAAATACGACCTCATCACCCTTCCTCTTGTGGTAAGTAGATATCTTCATCAAACCGAGTGGAGGGTACCGGGTTTTGTAGGCAGGTTCAACTAGAAGTATTCTTTTGCTCATCTTTCAAAATCACTCTGAGTTTGTGCTTTATGTAGTTGCCTATTGAACGATCCTCTTCCTTCGCTCTCTTGACTAACTCTGAGTATGAGTCGAATCCAATGATACGCTTAATTTCAGATGCACCCAGATTCTTGCACAATTCGTATAGATCATCATTCTCAGAGAAAGATACAGTTACATCCCTCTTTTTCCTCTGATCAACTAAGCCATCCTCGAAGTATACGCTAATGTAATGCCTTATCCGCTTTTTCATGATACCACACATTGTGGGGTATATCAAGTCCAATCTATATACTCAATGCAGGCAAGTGACTTCTGCCCTCTTATACCTGGTCAACCGAAGAGAGTACCTAGTTAGGTTACGATTTCTAGGGCGATTCCCAACTATGCGTAGGTAACGTCTATTATTATAGCTGTAGCGCCCTGTTCGGCGTAAAGATATCCTTGACCTTAATCCCTAAGCAAGCAAAGACCTCGAAGAGAAACGACTCGAATTCAATGCCAGCCAGTGCACACAATTGACGAATGTCCTCAATTATCTGTTCAGCACTCACTAATGCTCTAGCTCCCAGTCAAAATACATCGTCATCCATCATGGGTACCTACTCAGTTTCGGCGCCTTCAAATAATTTCATGTATGTTTCAAAAAGCTCTTTCTCAAAGTGTTTATCGAATTTGCCAAATTGCGTCTTTTGGTTTGCTTCGCAAAAGATTCTTATTCCGGCACTAGCATACTGCTCCGCAATGTTGAATACCTCCTTTTCGTCAGCCAGTATGTCAACTGAACCGTGTTCGTGTAGAGCTACGGCATATATTAGCGTTTTGTCATCTGCTCCCATGTAACTAGAGAAGAAGAACCCATCTTTCGTTTTTAACTCCCGCTTTTGCTCATTTTCAAACCCTATAGCCATTGCCAATAAGAACTGCTCTTTTTGAGATTTGTCTCTAAAGTTGATAATATTCTCTTCCTCGGCTTTTTGGTAGAATAGTCTATCCTCTTTGTCAATGTAGAGTCTGTCAGGCATTATCGTAGCACCTCCATTCTAACTTCACGTTCATCCTCTGATAGTTTCAAGTTACCCATAGAGCTGGCGTTATGGTCCAACATCTTGCTAATCTCTGTAGAATACTCAGTAGGTAGGAATAATAATATTAGCTGTTTCTCAGAACCGACTTGTGAGAATACTTTCCCAAGATTCTCCCGCTGTTCATTAGAAACTCTTGCTACTGGCGTATCCACTATGATAGGGGAATCAAATCCCGAAACTTTATGCAATGCTAGTACGAAGGAGAGAGCCAGTAGTTGTCGCTCTGATGCTGAAACTGATCCTAGACATTCGTAGCCCAACGAATGTATCAAATGTAGACTGTAGCTTTCATCGATAGAAACATCCCTATAAGTCTCCTTCTTCCATATAAGAGCGAAAAAGAGCTCCTTTGTTTCCCTCTCAATTTGCACTCGTATCCTACTCATCATAGTGTCTTTGACCTCTCTGACTACATCCAGGGCTATGGAACCAAAATCAATGGATTGTCTCAATTCCTTCAGTAAGCTTAATCTACGGAGTTCTTTGTTCTCGTCTTCCTTTGCTGTCTCAATTTCTCTATCTTGTTTTTCTTTTTGTAATCTCAAATTACTAATTTTCTCGACGTTATAATCAGAAATTTCTTGATAGGTCTTGAGTTCTTCGTACCACTGTTTTACCTGTTCGACATTATAACCTACAATGTCGAACTCGATTTTCTGCAGTCTTTCTACTATTACCTTAAGATCCTCATCGTATATCTGGATCTCACTAGTGATTTTTTCAAGACTTGCTTTGAATTGAGAGACCTTCGCCCGCATATAATCCAGGGGGCTTTGCATTCCAATGAGCTCTTGGGCTATGTCCGATGACACTTTAATCTCTTTGCGCACACTATCGATGCGTTCTTCTTCATCGCTTTTCTCACGAATCTCTCTTCCGCATATGCACAAATGTGTTTTCATAATATTGTCCAATAGTCTTGTGTCATAAGTTTGTGGTATCTCTCGGTTTTCCACTTTTACCTGAATGATCCTTGCTGCTCTTTCGAGGCTCGGGTAAAGCTTCAATATTATGCCGTTTTCAAACAACAAATTCCTCTTGTCCTTTATTTTTTCATCACTAATCTTCTCTTTGTTCTTTTTGTTTTCATTTAGTTTTTCCTGCTCTTTCTGAAGCTCCCCGATATCTGGTATGCTTCTTAGACGCTCATTAAGCTCGACGAGCTGTTCTCTTGCTTCTTCTTTTTGTCTATTGCACTCAGCTATCTGATTGACTATCTCTTTCTGAGTCTTTTGTTTCGCTTCTAAGATCTCTCTTTTTTCTTCAAGTTGTGGATTTCGCTTTCCAGCATCCTTTTTCAGGTCACTTACAACGTTCTCCATTCGATCTGCCATCCTATCGAGTGTATCGACCTGAGATATCTGAAATATTGCATGGCTTATCTGAACCCCGGTAGCACTCTTAAAGTAGGTATCCAATCGCTCACCATCGAAGAAAAAGAATTCCCTTATGTCATGAGGTACAAAGCGTTCTACATAGGATTTGGCCTCCTCATCGGTTACCATCTTTGCATTCTTTCTTTCATCTACGAAAGTCACTTGGAATGATGTGTCTCGGAGTGTAGGTTGTCCGGAGTCTTTGTGAATCACGTAGTCTTCCGTTCGTTTGAATGTTATGCGGTTACCCTCAGCCTCTGTTAGAAGTTCTACTACAACCGTTTCCTTTGATCCATCTTCAGCTTCTACCAACGTATTTAAATTCAAACGCGGGAGTTGTTGAGAGCCCTTTGATAAGTGTGGTTCCCTCCCATATAGACACCAGTTTATGGCATTGAGCAAGTTGGTTTTCCCCGTCGCATTGTTGGCAATGATTACATGCAAGTCCTTCTCAAGATGCTTTCTAAATAGTATCTCTATTTCCCTGAATTGTCGGTAATTCTTGAGGTCGATCTTCTCAATCCTCATCTTCAGCCTCCATTTTATGCGAATACTCCTTTAGCATATGCTTGTAAGTATCCTTAAACTGGTAAGCCCCTTTGCTACCCGATTCCCAATTATAAAGTACGACTATAAACTCTTTCAACAGTTCACTGTTATGTGTCTTCTCTCGAATCGTATCTATGATTTGCTTACTGATATTGGTGCTAGGCATCTTCACATCTCCTTTGTTAAAGACTCCACACTAAACAAGGCTCCCATTGCTTCTGCATTATTGATGGCAATTTGCGCTATTTCCTTGCATCTTCGAAGCTCCTTTTCGAAGATCTTCTTCTCAATATCTCTTATCTCCTTGGGAAGGTTAGTGAAATCGGGTATAACTACCATGTCGTGTATAACCGCTTCTTCTTTTCCTGGATATTGTCGTATTACCCTCCCAATACGTTGAACATATTCCCTTGGATTCCCACTACTTGCCATGAGAATAGCAGTTCTTGCGGGAGGTACATCGACTCCCTCATCCAAACACTTCATAGCTACAAGTACACGATATTCTCCCTCAGCAAATTTTTTTAGAATATGATCTCTTTCCGAGAGACCACTATATTTCTTCTCGACTTTTGTCCCTTCTTCCATTGTAAAACGGTGCTTCTGTATTACTCCGGCATGGTCAAGGATGTTCATGACATTATCTATCTGTTGCGCGGTGCAATAAATAATTGTCCAGCGAATATCTAAACCCATCTTACCTATCAACTCTTCAAGCACTCCGTATTTTTCCCTCGCATTCTTGGTGATATTTGCTCTCTTGAAAATTAGGCTGTCTAAAATCACGTTTTTTTCATCCTCGTGCTTCGAGCTGTGGAACATTTTAACGATAGTATTGGTAGTCTCGAGATATTCTTGGACTTCCTCAGCAGAAAGAGATACAAATGTGGGAATATAACGATAAGGTGCCAAAAATGTATTCCCTGTAGTTGGATTAATTGTACTGGTGGCTTCTCTGAGGCCGAATTCAAAGACAGTGTCACCAAAATAATCATATATTGCTTCTGTACCCGCAGAATCGAACCACCTCTTAGGTGTAGCACTTAACCCAAGCCTCAGGTCATACTGCTCACCAAGTCCCTTCTTAGTCTTTTCTGCGCCTACGCCATGTACTTCATCAGCTATCAGAAGAATACTTAAACCACTACTGTTTTGCCTCACTATATATTGTAGGGTCGCGGATGAAAATGTCCTATGGGTCGTAAGAACCATAAGATTGTTCTTATATCCGATGGAAATATCAATCAGACTATCCGCTAATTTGGTTTTCCATTCGGGATTTGAACTATCAGCGATAAGCGTCGGAAAGGCTATTCCAAAATTTATAGCTTCTCTTTCCCATTGTTTGACTAGATGTTGGTATGGGCATGTAATAATTACAACGAGTCTCTCGTATTTCCTTATTGCTCTTTCGACACAACCTAGAGCAGCAAAGGTTTTGCCCGTTCCCGTTGCCATCTCGAAGATTCCTCTCATTTCATTTTTAACCCAACATTCAATCGCATCCTTCTGATGTTGATATAACTCTATCCTTTTCGTATTCCTGACTAACGGTTTCCCATACCATTTCTCAAGATCAATCTTCGAAATATCATCCGGAGCTAGTTCAATTAACTTTCTTTCGACAGCATCAGGTATTGCCGTAATTGTTACTCTTTCGGATTGGTTGCTCCAAAACCTATTGAACTTTGAGATATCTGCTTCAATATACTCTTGCTGAGAAGGCTCCCAACTTCGAAAAACCTTGAACTCTTCCATGTTATCCAACCATCCACGAGCCGTTTCATTAATGGAACCGCTGAAACTAATTGTATTGCCCTTGGAATCTTTCAGAATACCGATTTTTTGATGAAACAATCCCCCTTGTGGACCATCTTCGGAGCTTATGAGATTTCCATTTTGGTCATGCATTATTGCAACTTGAATCTTTAATCTCTTATTGGCTACCATCCAACCTAATACTTGTACATGGTCTCTAATAAATCGATCCTCTAGTTCATTAATTTCCTCTAACATTATCTCTTCTATAAACGCTTCGGGTTCTTTGTGGGATTTTACCAGAACCTCCAAGTCTCTTTTTCTGAACTTAGGGGATACAATTAGCTTCATAACACCATCATTTTTGAGTAATCCTACAATGCCTTTTGCCGCGATAGCCAAGCTACTGGAGGAAAAGAACCCTGCAATTCTGCGATATTCAACTGCTGCACCCAAAGCTGGGATGTAGAAATCATGCAGAATATCGTCAGAATCTGACGAGTATGCTTTCTTAAGCGACAAATCTCTTAAGCTCATCTCCCTCCGTGTCTTTTATACAGAGTCACCTTTGATCTCAACCATATTGTAATCATATTCTAGCATTTTTGAAATACCTGTCAATATCTAGGCTACATGGTCAAGTGCGATAATACAATGGGTCCTGGAAGTCGAGTAGTTCACGTTGACGGATGTATGTCCCATTCTGTCAGGCCCCACTTACCAGATCCAAATGATACAAAAAGATGAGGATTGTTATATAAGATGGTAATTGTCAAAGAAAGCGGTCTAAAGTTTGGATATTCCTGTTTCATGGCGTCCAGATACTTGCTGATTTCGCTTACATAAGCTGGTCTCCCAATCTTCCGAAGCACGACCGCTACTGCATTTTTACTAGCCGTATAGTTCTGCTTTGGTTCAATCTTAGGTAAGCCCCACTCGGCTAAACCGTAAGTACCTCTATCTACCCATCGGAACAGAGGGCCACTTAATGTATTGTAGACGGTATTCGCATTCAGATTGCGACCTGGGAAAAGCTCTTGCATCTTCTTGAAGATGACTGTGTGATGAGCTGCCACCATTATTTCTCTAAGGGCAATAACTGCCATTTGAACTATTGTCAGAACGCTTTCTTCAAAGCTTTTAATCTTCACTCCCAAAGTATCCCGTTGTAATTCCCTGCACGTTCTTAAACTAGCTTCGGCTACTTCATTCGGTACTCCTGATATGGTAGATACAACCTCTATTAGTTCGTCAAAGTTATACTTGTAAGGAGAATCAGTCACTAGATCCATTGCTATTTTACGGATCTCTCGTATATTCTCGGGGTCTATTTCATTATTTAGATACCAGGTAACCCAGCCTATCTCAAAAACATTACTTCGATCTTTCACAAAACTGTAGTCAAGAGCACTAATCGAATGACAGCTGTTGAGAATTAGCGCGGCGGCATTCAAAGGCGAAAAACCTCCGAAGTCATCGAAAAATCTTGAATTACTCACGACTTCCTTTAGCGTCATGATGCAGCCATATCGTCTAAAGAGATTATCAAAGTGGGAAATAAAGGGAGCGAGCCATTTTCGCCTTGATGGATGAAGTAGACTTTGTAAGAATCTGCTAACTATTTGCCGTACTCTTTCTCTACTAATATTGTATTTCTTACCGACCTCTTCAAGGGTTTTTTTCTCTCCTGACATCAACCCAAACCACTCTTTAAATATGTCAAAGTCACGTTGAGCCTTCGATTTCTTTATTGAACAAATCCAATTTAGAAATGTATCACCAGGACGGATTTGGGATAGGTTATGCCAATTATATGTATGAGGTATAGACCAGTGTTTGACTGTGCCAAAGCGAGCTATATCTAAGAAATATATACAGAAACCTTTCGTTATGTCGTCTTTGATATCTAAAATTAGATCTTGCAGAAAACAGGGAAATGGCAAAATTGCCTCCCAGAATATCCTACTAGATTCAGAGACTCCGATTGAAAGTGTGATTCTTAGTTGTTTATTATCTAAAGAGTCATTGGCAAAGGATGTGTCAGGTATCCTAGTTGTATCACTAGCTAGGAGCTGAGAATTTATCTTGACTAGAGCCTCAAATGTACCTTCTTCTTGAATAGTCCATTGTCCAATAATATCTTTACTAAATTTCTGTAATAAATAGAAAAACTTCGAGTGAACCTGAATATAGTGCCCAAACGCTAATACCCAGAGGTCCAAGGATGAGTCTAATCCTGATGATAACAACTCATTTACAAGATCACCAGGAAGCGGCATGTCTCTCAAAGGAATTGCATTTAACATGATGGTGTCATTCTGTGTATCACTCACAGTCGATCTAGATTGGGTAACTTCAATGCCACGAGCTTCAAGATATGTTAATAGTGACATTCTAGTTATGTCTGTATTTTCAATGGAGCTGAGCATGTTCTTAATGTAGTGGTTAGTCTTATTCCTTATCTCTTCAAGAGTAGTTAAACCAATATTGCGGATACTTAGGAGGTCACTTTCGGTACAATTCGCTAGTTCCAAGATACTTTCGATGTTAGATCTCCCCAATGCGTTGTTTGCTCGAGCACTTAGTCCGAGTACTTGCACACTAATACTATCAAGGGGTGTCTCTTCATCTGTAAGCCGTAGCAACAATGATGCTTCAACCATACCCACAAGGGATTTCGTAGTATCATGTGAAGGCGAGTCCCCCCCTTCACTGCTGTGGCCGGAAATTTGAGAATACATTTTCGCTGCTTGATATACCGATGAGCTTGGTTTCCTTGATTGCTAGGTTTAAGATTTGCCTATTGGGAACACTTTCGTTCCGCAGCCTGGACATTCACCTTTGGTTGCGGGACGGTTCTTCATTGTTATTACCTTGGGATTCTTATATCTACCCTTTTCCGGTATTTCACACAATAGGCTTGTATTATGTTTTACCCCCCCCTTTTGTAGGGAGAATAGGCTATTCCCCATTGTAATGTCAATAATCCTCCTTTTTTCAAAGTAAGCCCCACGCCTAGACTTCAGGCGTAATAATTGGCGGGTCTTTTTATAGCGGCTGTTAACCAGTCGGTTATTGGCGCGTATGCCACCTATTTCCCTCAGAATCAGGTGCGGAGGCGTGGGGAGGGGGGAGTAAGTACAAATCCTAAGTGTTCCGAATGTGGTAAAATAATCCAATTTAAATCAGCCGGAGGAAAACTTGGCTAGCAGTAAAGGTTTATAGCGGGGAAATCTGCGATTCAAAGACAGTCGCAATAACCATGATGGTTTTGTGCCATCTATACCCCGATCATATAATTGATCTTGTAACAAAATGAGCGTTTGTTAAATGGACCTTATACATCAGCCAATATTCCAACCTTTTTTACTTCGGTAACAAATAGCCATAGTGTGACTCGTTAGGCGCCGCGTGTGGCTGGTACTGCTTTCAAAGCTTCCTTACATTGTCTAACCACGAATTGAGTGCATTATAGAAAACGAGGCAGATGTGTTAGAATAATCTCTTGAAGTAGGACGGAGAATGGAAGCCAACAGTACTAATAATAGAGAAAAGGCAAGAGCTCTTTTTGACATAGCTGTCGATGAGTATTTTACGGAGCAAACGACTGAGATATCTTCTATAGAGCGAGTCTATAATTGGATTCATAAGTCGTTTGAGATGGATTCGTCTCTTGCTAACGAGCCGCACGTAATTAATTTCATGGGAAACCTATGCTCATTACTGGCGTGGTTTTGCGAGGATGAAAACCTCGAAGAGAAATCTCGCTCCTATTATCGAGAGGCTATCGGATTTCTGGAGCGACTAGAAGATCCGTGCTGGCACGAGTATTGGTATCTGGGAAAAGCACTAGGGGTGATGGGTGAAGCTGAAAAGGCTGAGAAGATTCTAAAAATGGCTTTGGACCTGGCGGTTCCTGGGAACCAACGAGGCCATGATCCGAGCGAGTCAGAGTTAGCTTCCTTATGGGGAGATTTAGCTGACCTCTACACCGAGATTGAACAACCAACTGATGCCAGAGAATGTCTAGAGTGGGCATTTAGCTATGCACCTGATGATGAAGGAATCCGCGCTGCACTTATATTTCACTGCTTCTTTACAAATCGATTCGAACAAGGTATCCAGTTATGCCAATCGGTTACGCCAGCAAACAACGTGTTCTCCGAATTGTTGACAATGGGAGCTTGCCTTGCAGGCGATATTGAGCTTGCCAAGCAAACCTACATTCAGTTGCTGAATAAAACGGAAAGTAGTGACGCAAGAGAATGGTACTCCAAGATGTTAGGCTATTCGGAGGGATTGACCGATGCTAGCATCGGTCAGAGGATATGGAGTGATAAGGAAGAGTGGCAGTGGGAATTTCACGCAGGTGATAAAAATGAATTAAAAGAGATGTCTCTGGATGAGATGGGGAATAAACTGCGAGAAGAAATGCGGGATAACACTATCAAGATCGGCGTTCAGATGTTTCAGATCAAAGAAGAAATGGGGCGACTTTCCACTTTTGGGCAAGAACGAGTTCATATTCGTAGCCGACTTGAGCAAGATGTCTTTGGAGAATTATGGAAGACACTGGACAAGGCGAGTCAAGCTGCATTGGTTGATGCTGAATACCAATCTGCTGAAGCCAAAGGGTCTCAGAAGCAAGACTGTTCTTCTCCGGCTGTGATGTATCAAAAAGCCATAGAAATTGAAATCAGTGACCGCATTATAGCACCTTTTCAAAGCTTTCTGTTGAGTAGAGGACAGAAGGAGTGGAATATAGCTTCGGAGCGACGTCTCGTGCGTCATCTCAAGACTCTAGACTTGCCAAAGGTATGTTTCTTGTTGACTGGATGGAGACTTGTTAAGAATAGGCCGGCATCTATTACAAAAGAAGAGTTACGGTTTCTCCCCACGGAGCCTGATTCTGAAAAAATCCAGCAATTCCTTACCCTATATGACCCAAAGCAGCTCGCCTTTCTTTTAGTTGACCTCCCGGATTTTCTTGCTTGGGCACCGAATGTAGGCACCATCGCCAAGCATAGGGATATCGTTCACCATGAAACCTTAATCAAGTTGCGCTCTCAACTCATAGGTTCCCAAATTAAACCGGGTGTTTTAATCAAGTTGGTTCAGTTGTTTCCTTCGAGTGGCCAAAAGTCGGAGAATATTTTGGGTCCAAGGTAATACCCTGTAGAACTCAACATTCCGGTTAACACTATGCAAAACAATAATGGGGTGGCGAGAGGCACATCGAGCATTAACAGCCTCATAAGTCTGGCCTTGCTCCTTAGCCTAATTGCTTATCACTCTTGTTTTATCATTCCCAACCGCCGTATCCGTTTCGTCACAATTCATCGATTTGTTCAGTCCTGGACTTGTCCGCAGGGACATGATTTTGTCACCAGTCCACTAATGAAGCCCTCTCCTTCCTGTCAGGGAGGCTGTCGAGTACCGCCGTAAGCTACAATAACCAGAAAGGACGACTCACTGCCCCATTTCCTGGAGAGTATCTCCCAAAAATCCCGCCACAAGTGCGTATAAGATCTATTATACGCAGAGGGTAATCAGAGTTGAGCATGAGGCTACTAAGACTAGACAGCCAGGTATGATGGAGGTGTTGTCCTGAAATTATACCTGTAGCCTTGGTTTGGCAGCAACCTAACTCCCAGTGTCGGCTCGGCGCAGTTTCTCCCAAACCACTTTCCTCAAGAGGCAGCGGGAATCGCTTGTAATCCTAATTCCGAATGTGAAGAAACAGTGACGGCTTCATGATATCCAGCTCATCATCCAGGAGCTTTACCCATTGGTGGGAGCCAGGGCAGGCAACAATCTTATCGGGAACTCCTGCCATCACCCGGGCTAGGTGCCTCGGTAGCGGGTCGTAGTCACACTTTCCATCCCACCAAAAGTAGCAGCATCGAGCAATGCACTTTATCCAGTCCAAGTGGACAATCCATCATATCCCACGTCTGTCAGGAGTAGCGTGACTGTCCACCCCCTCAAGAGGTTACACCTCATAGGTAGCCTCGCTTATCAGCACTGTCCCGAAGTGCCTGCACCAAACTTATCAGCGCTCGCTTTGTCTCCAAATTCAGAGTCTTATCAGCCTTAATCGCCGGTATGATATCTATGATAACGCCTTCTTTACCTGCTACAAGGTAATCAACAGTTACTCCCAATTCCTCGGCCAATTTAGCAAGGAAAGGCAAAGAAGGCGCTCGCTTATCCTGCTCTATAGCTGAAATGTGCTGTGGTGTCACCCCAAGACTTTTCGCTAGTTCTTGCTGGGTAAGTTTTAGGGCTTCCCTTCTTTTTCTAAGTCTTTGTCCGACGCTCATTTAATTGACCTCTCTATTTCTATTGTCGCCGACTTTCACAGCCTAGCAAAGGGTTCATAACGTGAGCAAGCACACAACTACTAGTTGACTTTTACATTCGGCTTAAGATATAATCTACGATAACTAACTGGAGTAAGATGTTCTCATCGTGACTAGGAGGTACACATGCGAAGGTTTGTAGTAGCACTTGTGGTTATCGGTGTGGTTCTGCTAGGAGCTTTTATTTATTTGGTAGCTGTGGGGACTTTTTCGCCGGCTCCTGCGCCAGCACCAGCCCCAACCCCGGTGCCACCAGTAGCTCCTGCCACGCCACCACGGGTAGAAACACCACCAACCACACCTACTCCATCTGCTCCGGTCGCATCAATTACATTCCCACGTGATTGGACAGAAATCGAAATCTCGCTGAAACCAGGGGAAGTCTATCATGTCAATGTTTTTGCTGAAACTAATGATATTATTGAGTATTCTTGGAAAGCTGATTACGGTGCCAATTTTTGGTACATAGCTCCAAGAGGTTGGTGGTGGGTGTATGATACTCCGGTCACGCCACCAAACCCCGGTACTCCCCCTCAACTCTGGGGTGTTTTTGCTGGAATGGGTGATACATTTTCGATTAGGATAGATGGTAGATATCGTGGTACAGGATATTACACGTTTTGCTTTCTACAAGATAGCGAACCCGTCCAAGTAGTCTTTCGATACAGAGTGGGTAAGCCTGCTCAAGAATCCCAGTCCGCATCACCCCCGACTCAAGAACCCAAGCCAACAGCCCCTACTACCAATACACTGACAGGTCCCTCGCCCTCTGACATCGCCAATACACCATCGACCTACGGTGGGAAAGAAGTAGAGCTATCAGGGCAGACCTACCTCACAGGCAGTCCGCCGAAACTTTTAATCGATGGTAAAAATGGCATTAATCTTGCCGGCAATATTGCTACTCTTCAGAAAGGGTTTTACCGCTTGAAAGGGCTCTATGACTCCGACACCAATACCCTGAACGTAACTGAATTCGATGAGGAGGAAGTAAAGCATCTGACGATAGAGACAGGTAAAAGGCTAGACATCGACCTTGCATGGGTCTCGGTGATAGGGCTGATCGCTACGACGCCGAAGGAAGTTGCAAACACGCTTACCAGCTACATTTCCATTCCCCACTTTCCGGAGAATATACCCATTTATCCCTACGTAGTTTATGCCAGGGACGGATTCTACTTGGTACTTTCGGATACTCTAGTCAGTCTCCCTGCTGAATTCAAATTTCTCTACGAAGGCAAAGACTACAGCTTTACATTTTCTGCGGGTGCAGTGTCCGGAACCCTAGTCAAGACTCCACTGGAAGGGATAAACTTCGGCCCAAAGTGGGAGCCGGGCGAATTTGGCGGCGTAATAATAGCCAATAGCATAACCTCATTCACGCCTTTGAACACGACTGTGGAGCAGATAAATGCAGAGCCAGATAAGTATGCCTTCAACAGGGTATCAGTCACCGCCAGCTATCTGGTAACTACAGCCACTCTCGACTACTCGGATATCAAAGCACCAATGGGCCAAGGAGTTCTAGCTGAGACATTTACTGACTTCTTTGGGGAGGACTCGAAGAAGAGGCTAGAAACTATTGACCCGGAGAGGAGAGTCTGGCAACTAAGGGAATGTCAGGTGACTGGCACCGTTATATACCCAACAGAGCAAATCCTGAAATACCTGGACTACTCAGCGCCACTAAGCAAGTCCGAAGTAATTGAAAAGCTCAAGCCAGTTCTTATTGTGGACACCATTGTTGATGACGAGGTAGAAGTAGTGAATATCAGCGAGCTGAACCCAACGGTGGGAGACCCATCCCGATATTGGGGCAAGGTTGTCCAGTTTGAAGGGTATGCCCTGGGGATTAATTACCCACTCAAGACTTTGGTCAAAGCTGTCACAGCCAGAGATATACCGGTAAACGTTAACTTGCTTGCAGTGGGCATTGCTGATGACCCAGCTGTTGGCTCACAGCTAGCAATAATCGGACTCAATAATGACCTGATAGGTGAGCAAGGAGAGATTATCAAAGGCAAATATAAATTTAAGGTAGCTGTAACTCACATGCCTGAAGAGTTAGTAAGCGGAGTCCCCAGTGCGGACACGGCATTCTTTCTGCTGAGCAAGGAAGAGCTACCTATGGAGATTCCGAAAACGGAATTGTATAGCCTCAACATATCTATTAACCCTTCAGGAGCAGGTTCGGTAGCACTTACACCTCCAGGGGTCAGCTACCCGTCCGGCATGTTAGTGACGCTGACTGCCTTCCCGGCCGTCGGATATGCCTTCGGTCATTGGAGTGGAGACGCTTCAGGCACTTCGCTGAATACCACCATCACCGTGGACTCAGACAAGGCCATCACTGCCCACTTCAAGCGCATACTCTAATGGCCTAATCCGCTCTCACAATTTAGCCACTAGTAGCTTTTCCGCTACCAATGTTCTGTAATCAAGAGAGGTTATGGCCTTAGGGTGATGACTGTTTAGACACTGTCTATTTTGCCACCCCATGCGTGTAAGGGTTATTACACGCAAGGGGACACCCCCAGGAAAGTCCTTGCTGTTCGTGTCAGTGGTTAATCGTGCTAGTGGCTAAATTGTCACCACAGATACCCAGAGAAGATGGCTGGACAGTCATTGGAGAGAATGAGAGAAGAAGCTGAAACGGAAATGCCGTTACAGAAGGGCTTGGGGAAGTCCTAAAGGCTCGGTAATGACTGAGGGGAAGAGATACTTGTCACCAGCTAGACCAGTCTCTTAGTAGCGTCAGCCCGAACCAGTGGCCTCTTGCCTGTGAAACAAGAACTCTAACTGAGCTAACCATAAGTCTGTACCTGGGGGGTAAAATCGTGCTAGGTCGGGCGGATCGTGCGGGACATATTCCCATCTGTGCGCGCGCAAACAGTCCCTGATGGTGAACTGGAACCACCCGCCACCCGTAGGCTTGAGTCCATAAGGAAAGGGCACGGCAAATAGAGGCTAAGGCCTTGAGGAAGCTACGCCATCCGTCGAGGTCCAGGATTCTATGGCACGACTACCGGGGGCGTATAAGATGAATTACGCAAAGGAGACTAAACTTCAACTGTGGTAAAATAGATGAGCCACTGGTAAGCGAATGAGAATGGAAAGGAGGGATTATGACTTATAGTGTAGCCGACCAGGAGCTGATGTTCAGGAATCTAGCCGGTAACCCGACTGCCAAGCGCATCGCTGAGCGGGCGCTGCAGATCGAGGATGAAGAGGAAGCCAAGCGCAGGCAAGACCCAAACCTGTATCCTTGGTCTGGCTTTGAGTGGACAGACATCCCGGCTCAGACATCAGTCCTCAATCAACTCGTTATTGATGAGCTCTTGGTCACCGGTGGCCCGAGAGGTACCTACCGCAGCCGGTCCACAACAGCCTACAAGCTAAAGGAGCCTGAGTTGGTGAGGGAGTGCCTGGAGAAACTGTCTGAGATAGAGGAGGGCCAAGAAGAGGGAGAAGTTCCACTCGACCTATTTGATTTCATCCTTGGCCACGACCAGGTGAAAGACCTGCTCTGGAAGTCTATCAATGCAGAGAGACCGGTACATATCCTCTTAGTTGGTCCCCCAGCGACAGCAAAGAGTATGTTTCTTGGGGAGCTGGGGCGGTTGCCG
>Ga0209979_1000714_pt1 | contig 42069 bp, 57 predicted proteins | sample AnhtaG_FD_183114 | JGI IMG/M metagenome (GOLD analysis project Ga0209979, IMG submission 183114) | Deep subsurface microbial communities from Anholt, Denmark to uncover new lineages of life (NeLLi) - Anholt_01485 metaG (SPAdes) (version 2) | ecosystem: Environmental > Aquatic > Marine > Oceanic...
AGCGCTAGATTATTAAAGAATAAATATGAAGTAATTTATGCTAAGAACAGTAAGGAAGCAATAGATAAGATTACTACTATCGATTTTGATGTAGTGATTACTGATATAGGAATGCCCATAGTAAATGGGATAGAAGTTCTTAAATTTACCAAAAAGAATAGGCCAAAGACTAAAGTAATTATGATGAGCACTTATGTTAATCAAAAAGTTATTGATAAGGTAATGGAATTAGGTGTAGACGAATATATAGAGAAGTCATATTTTTTAAAAGATATTGTCGGGATATTAGATAAGATTACCCGAAGAGGATATAAAATATAGGGTCTTTATTTGAAAAAAATTAGGTCTTTTACTGAGTGACAACGTGATTAAGATTGTATATTATAATTTTACCAACACAAAACATGAAGAAGTAAAGATGCTACTATTTTATAGAGTACCTAAAAAGAAAAGAGAAAGGAGATTCGGACATCCTTATTAAACAATTAACCGCCACTGTTACACTTACTTTTCATTATTACTCCTCCTAAAGTGCCAGGATTTTAGGCGGGTCCTGGCATGTTTTTAAATTTAATTTTTAATAAATGTTAAAGAGAATACATATTACGAATAAAATACTAATCCTGATTATATCCACAAAATTATCCGAATTTTTTAATCTTAATTAAAGGGAAGTTCATGAAAAACTCAAAAGATTTCAACAAGATAATTGCAGGAATAGTTAAAAATCTATGAGCAAAAATTGGGGTAGGTATATTCTGTCACAAAACCCCCTCATATAAAATATGGGGTCTTTTTGTGAAAAAAATCAGGTTTTCTCCTGAAGGACAATGTGACTAGATTGTAGTAGGATATAAATAGATTATAATATGAATAAGTAAATGTGTGGGAGAATACATGTTATAAATCAAATCCTAATCCTGAGCATATCTCCAAACTTATTCAAATTGTTTAATCTTAATTACAGAGGAACTTATGAAAGATTCAAAAAAGTTAAACAAGATAATTGAAGGAATAGTTAGTTCATATGAATCAAAGGTAAAAGTGGTTACTTCTTTGATGAGGCAGGTTAATCAAAAAATAAAGGATCATCACACAGAGCAAGAACTAATGGTTAATAAATTGAGAGATTTGTTGGCTAAGAACGAATTTTTAAGAAAGAAAGACTTTGATACAATGATGGCTGGAATTCGAGATCAGCAAAGAACAAGAGAAAAAGAAGTCAGTCTGATAGTAGAAGATTTCTGCAAAGAAGAAGAGGAAATAGTGACTAAACTGAAAGAGATCATTGCGGTAAAGAGTCCCTCAATATTAGAAGACTTTAAAGTTTTAAAGATAAAAATGCTGAGCAGACCTAAAAAAAGAGAAAAAAGGATTAGTCAAATACTTAAGGATTTTCATCGTGACCAAGAAGAATTAAACACAGCTCTGAGAATGCTATTGGAAAAAGGGACTTCTGTTAGGATTAAGGATATTAAGGCGATGGTGAAGGCATTTCGTATTGAACATGAAAATCGGGGTTTTGAAATAGATAATATATTAGAAGAATTTGAGAGGGTGAAAGATGAAATAGATAACCAGTGGCAGATGGTTATGGCCACTGTAAAGTAAATATATAGTAAGGAGCAACCTTTCCCTTTGAGAACAAAGGGAATGTAATCCAAAAAAGAAGGAGGTGAAATAAAATGGCAGTAGAAAAGGCAATTGCGTCCAGTAGCTTAGTAGAAGTGGTTGACAGGATTCTGGATAAGGGCATAGTAGTCGATGCCTGGGTGAGAGTTTCACTCGTAGGTATTGAGCTATTAGCCATTGAGGCCAGAATTGTAGTAGCATCTGTTGAGACTTTCTTGAAGTATGCAGAGGCAGTAGGTCTGTTACCGGCAGCTGCATAACACTCTCAAGCTACAAGGCTAAAAGAGTGTGAGATGTCCTTGGGGTTATAGAGGTGTAAGATAAATTGCCCCTCTATAGACAGAAGATAATTGCTGTGAAATCCTGAGCACATCTTGGGCTCATTTAACTAATTGCGGGGGTTAAAGCAATTTAATGAAAATGAAGTAAAAAAAGGAGGTAATGAAAATGGCAAATGCAGATGATCTGAGAGCCTTAGGTGAAGATATAGTTGCAATGTATAAAGATAGGATCAAATGGCATTCTGAAATGTTAAATACTTGCAAGAAAGACGATCAGGAAAGGGCTGCTGAAGTAGCCAATCTATTGGCGGGATTTAAGGGTGAAGATAAAGCCAGAGCTACTGAAATAGCCGGGCTTATTGCTAACTTCGACAAGGAAGATAAAGCCAGAGCAGCTGAGCTAAAGGGACTTATTGCTGGATTTAGTGATGAAGATAAAGCGAGAGCTGCTGAAATAGTTAAACTTTTAGAAGAATTTAAGGGCGAAGATAGAGAAAGAGCTGCTGAAATAGGTAAACTAATGGCAGAATTCAAGGGTGATGATAAAGAAAGAGCTGCTGAAATAGTTAAACTTTTAGAAGAATTTAAGGGCGAAGATAGAGAAAGAGCTGCTGAAATAGGTAAACTAATGGCAGAATTCAAGGGTGATGATAAAGAAAGGGCTGCTGAAATAGCCGGGCTTATTGCTAACTTCGACAAGGAAGATAAAACAAGAGCTGCTGAAATAGTTAAACTTTTAGAAGAATTCAAGGGTGAAGATAAAGAAAGAGCAGCTGAAGTAGCTGAGCTTATTGCAGGATTTAAGAAAGAACGTGAAGAGACGGCCGGTGCATGGAAAGACCTATTAGCTAAAATGAGCAGCGTCAAAGAAGGGAAACCATCTCCAATACCAAAGGCAGTAGAAATAGAAGAAGAGGAAATGCCATTAGGAGATGAAGCACTATTAAAAGATAGGGTATTAGAATTTATTGAGAGACATCCAGGAGGGTTGAGGGTTGGCGATATGGAAGAACCTCTCGGGGTCCCGAGAATGAGATTGGGACGAATAGCGAAAAGATTGTTAGATGAAGGTAAAGTCAGAAGAGAGGAAGGTATATATTTTCCATTATAAGTATAAGGAAAGATGTAAAAAATATCCTATGCTATTAAAGAGAGGGTGATAAAATGGCTAAAAAGACAAAAACAGGAAGAGCTACTGAAATGAAATGTGCCTTCTGCAAAGGGACTGGTAAAGACCCTTTTGGGCTTCTTTCTCCCTTGGCTATCTGTCAGGTATGTTTAGGAAGAGGAAAAGTAAAAGTTACACCCCCAACCACAAAATGTGCCTTCTGCAATGGAACAGGTATTTATCTTGATAAGAGAATTACCTGTACTGTATGCGGAGGTAAAGGTGTGGTTACCGTGCCGAAAGGTGCGAAGATTTGTCCTGAATGTAATGGAACTGGTCAAGGCCCGGACGGTCTTCCTTGTCTAAATTGTAAAGGTAAAGGTGTAGTGTAAAATAACTTTTAGATAATATAATATAGTGTATATCTCCTCCTGATACAAGGGGGTTGTATAACACAGAAATCGCGCTTTTGTTTTTGGCAATAAGTAATTCAAGGAACGCGATTAGCCCATCTGCTGTATGGTATAACAGCAGGTGTGTTTGATAGTTATGAAGGAGGTGTGTAAAAATGCCAGTTGAAGAGTTGAGTACAGTATTAGAACCAAGATCCTTGCCCAATTTTGTAGAGACCCAACCGATAAGAAATATAACTGAAAGGGCCTTAGCTTATGTCTCTGCTGGATTCCCAATTCATTTTAGAGGGGTTTCAGGCACCGGGAAGACTACTTTGGCAATGCATGTAGCTTCTAAAATAGGGCGGCCTGTAGTAATGATTCATGGAGACGAAGAATTCTCCTCATCTGATTTGATAGGAGGAGAGTATGGTTATCGCATAAAAAAGGTTATAGATAATTTTATCCACTCGGTGTTAAAGACCGAAGAGGATATGCAGAAGCGTTGGGTGGACAACCGCTTGACAGTAGCCTGCAAATACGGATTTACCCTCATTTATGATGAGTTTACTCGTTCCCGCCCTGAAGCAAACAATACCTTACTTTCTGTCCTTCAAGAGAAGATGCTGGATCTACCTGCCGCAAGGGAAGGTAGTGAGAGTTATCTTCGAGTTGATCCTAACTTTACAGCTATTTTTACTTCTAACCCTGAGGAGTATGCTGGTGTTTACAGAAGCCAGGATGCCTTAAGGGATAGAATGATTACTATGGATTTGGATCACTTTGATAAAGAGACAGAGAGAGCTATTACTGAAGCCAAGGCTGGGCTTCCACCAAGGGATGCAGAGAAAATAATAAATGTAGTGAGAGGTCTAAGGGAATCAGGTAAATGTGAATATGCTCCCACTATTCGCGGGCCCATTATGATTGGTAAAACCCTAAAAATAAGAGGAGGAGTAGTCTCCAAAGATAATTCTATCTTTAGAGAAACAGCATTAGAAATATTAACTTCAGAGACGAGTAGGGTTGGTTCCAGAATTCATCAGGTGAAGGTAAGAAAGGTAATAAGCGAGTTGATTGATCAATTTTGTTAACACATATAATTATAGATGGAATTGCAGAAGCTTGTAGATACCTATACTAGTCTGTTCTGTGAAAAAATCCGTGATTATGTGTGTTAACCAACCAAAGGGAGGTTTAAAAATGACACTGATGCGAGGATTTTCAAGGATTGATGAGGAAGGCAGAATTGCTATTCCCAGCAATATTCGCCGAGAAGCAAAATTAGAAAAAGGGCAGTTAGTTGAGATTAAGCTTCAGGGACCGAATACAGGCCCTTATCTAATTATAAATAAACGTAAAGCTGCCCGGTAAGACAGAGGACAGAAGACAGAAGACAGAAAATAGAAAATAGAAGACAGAATAAAGAATACAGAAGGAAAATCACAGAGAACTGAAGACAGAGAACTAAAAACTGAATACAGTTTTTTTCTGAACTCTGAACTCTGATTTCTGATCTTTGGCAGTTGTCTTCTGAAAAAAGAGGTGATGAATTTTGGCAGACTATAAAAATGATGTTGATAAATTATTTCCCTGGGAAGATGAGGAAGGGAGAAAGAAGAAGCCAGAGAGAGGTGATAGTATACCTCCGAATACCAACGTGAAGTCAAGAGTACATTCGAAACCAAAAGTTGCAGGCCAGGAATATCTGGATATGTACATAATGAGCAAGGAAAAAGAACGGACAGAAAAATATGGTCAAACTTTGGGTAAACAACAGAAGAATATTGCAGTTGCTTGGGGAAAAGTAAAAAAGGAGCTGGTAAAAACAGAAAAGAAACTCCCCAAAGTCCCTAAAGGCGGCATAGAAGATTCAGAAGAAGAGCCGGGTACAGAAGCTAAGCAAAAGAAGAAGATTCCCGGACAGATGAAGAAAGTTAATTGGAATTATTAATTTGGTAACTATACACAACGACCGGAGGGAGGCGGTAAGATGGAGTGGAAATGGAATTCGGACTCATACAAAAGGATACGTACCGGGAAGGCTGGTATAAAAAAAATAAAAGACGAATGGATATGGCAGCCGGCTAAACTGAACTCAGGAGCTCAGGGATATGGCAGCCATCAGGTCGGTGAGATATTGGAAGACGAGGTATATCCCTGTGCATTTTGTAACGGCACAGGCGAAAAACCCAGAGGTTCAAAGTGCTCTGTCTGCAAAGGTAAAGGCATAGTCTCTGTTGATCCACCGGCAGTAAGATGTGCATATTGCAAAGGAAAAGGTGAAGAGAAGCCCAGAACTAATATTACTTGCACAGCCTGCAGAGGTAAAGGGGTCTTTCATGTGGAGGAGCCTGTAGAGATATGTGCTCATTGTCGGGGTACAGGTAAGGAACCCACAAATAAGCTTATCTGTATAAATTGTCGGGGAAAAGGTGTTGTGACTGTAAAAGAAGAGGAAGTGTTAGAGGCAGAAGAAGAATTAGAAGAGATTGGTTATTTTGCACAAGAGAGATCTAAGGTAAATAAAACTAGGAAAGAAAAACCAATTCATTCAGCATCAGGGAGCGAGAGAGAAGCCCTGGAGGTAGTTAAAAAATTAGGTAGGTTGGATAGGATTGCTATAGCTAAGAATATGTCACCCCCTGTCTCCTCCACATATGCCGAACAGCTCTGTAATGCTTTAGTTAAAAAGGGACTTCTCATACGAGATGGTATCTTTTATATCCTTACACCCAATGATGGAAAGGCGTTAGAATAATTTTAAAAGGGGTTAAAATGGAGAAGAATGTAAATGTAAGAGCTGAAACTATAAGAGAAATATCTAAAGAAAAGGCCAGGATATTCAGGAAAGAAATACAGTCTCCATCTCTTTTAGAACAAGCAGCATTAGAATGGAGAAAGAAGAAAGAGTTGAAAGAAAGACAAAGAGAAAAGAAAATTCTTAAAAAAAACGAGTCTTTAGGGCATTCCTTTAGAGAGGCTTTTGCTAAGGAAGTAGTGAATTACGATAAGCGAAAATTATTTTCCTCTCAGGTAATTGAGTCTGATAAGGGAGACTGGGTTCAGTATAATCCCTGGAAGAAGGAAGAGGATAAAAAAAGAAAAGAGATACCTCTTAATATGGCTACAGTGGTAGCGATCAGGAAAAAATTAGTAGCAAAAGAATGGGCGAGGGCACTGGGGAAGAAGACGCAAGATTCCGGGTTCTGTGATTTAGAAAGACAAGCAGCTGTCTGGCAGCAAAAAAGAGAAGAAGAAAAGAAAAAAGAAGAAGAGATAAAGATGAGGATTGAGCAGCACAAAGAAGTCTTGAGTAAAACCCTGACAGAGTTTGGTAAAAGGCTGAGGGAGAAAAAAGATATTATAGACCCTAAAGAATTAGCTGATTTGATGCAAGAATTATTAGAAAATACCGGAGAGATTTTTGATATAGAATGGCAAGAAGAAGGATGTCTAATATGGATAGAACCATGGGTAGAAAAAAGGTTCCGTAGAATTTCGGGATTAGATATTCCTATAATATATAGAGTGAAAATTGATGAGAACTTCGAGATAGCTTCCTACAAGAAAGTAGAAAACGAAGAGGTAATAAAGGGCCTGAGAGTAGAGATCTTAAACAAATCTCTCAGAGAATCTCTCGAAAAAGGAGTACCCTTTAATATAGATGATAAAGAACAAGTCAGGCAGTTTTTGGAAGATAAGCTACTTGAAGTGGGGCGGCTTATTAACTTAGAACACAGTGGAAGTGGATGGCTTGCCATGATCGAGCCTTGGGAAGAGATGAGATTACGCAATACAAAAAGAAGAGGAAAACTTTATATAGTGACTGAGCAGATACAGATTAGTTGGAAGGACGGAAAATTAGAGTTTATTTCAGAAGGGGAGGAAGAGAAAATTCAGAGAGTAGAAAAAAAATCTTAAGAGGAGGAAAAGAGAATGAATGAAGTTGATACCTTTGCAGAAGTTCAGCCCATAATGCTGGCTAAAGAACAGCCCAGCTTTGTCCGAACGCCATATGTCCAGGATATGATAAAGCGGGCATTTTTATATATTCAAGCAGGTTATCCAATTCACTTTTCAGGTCCAGCAGGGACAGGTAAAACCACCCTGGCTATGTATTTAGCAGCTCAGTTGGGTAAACCAACCATTTTAATACATGGAGATGAAGAATTTGGCACCTCTGATTTAGTAGGGTCAGAATTTGGGTATCGCAGGAAGAAAGTGGTTGATAATTTTATCCACTCAGTTTTGAAGGCCGAAGAGGATGTTGTAGGAAGATGGGTAGATAATAGATTAACTGTAGCCTGTAAGCATGGGTTTACCCTTATCTATGATGAGTTCACCAGGTCTAAGGCAGAGGCAAATAATGTCCTTCTATCTGTGTTGGAGGAGGGAATATTGGATCTTCCTGCAGCCAGAGGGATTGAGGGATATTTAAGGGTTCATCCGAATTTTTGCGCTATCTTTACCAGTAATTCCCATGAATATGCTGGTGTTTACAAGGCTCAGGATGCACTTCGAGATAGGATGATTACTATGAAGCTGCAGCATTATGACCGAGATACCGAGGTAGCTATAACTATTGCTAAGTCTCATATACCCCCCTCAGATGCTGAGAAAGTAGTAGATATTATAAGAGCCTTAAGAGATAAAGATAAAAATGGTGCTATCCCAACCGTCCGTGCTGCTATAATGATTGGCAGGGTGATGAAATTATCTGATTCGAGTGCCAATTCTTCTGATCAGAGTTTTATGCAGAGTTGTCTGGATATTCTGGATTCAGAAGTAGATTCTATTGATGGGAATAAAAGGACAGATGTGAAAGGAAAGATAATAAGCTTAATCAAAAAGGTTTGTAAAGAAGGGAATGTCGATTAAATATAGGAGGAAAGATGACTCCAAATGAAATAAAGGTATTAAATATAGCTGAAAAGAAAGATAAAGTTAGCAAGCGTAAAGTGGCAGGACTTTTGGGAATCTCAACTGATTATGCAGGCTATATATTAGAGCGCCTGACTAATGGAGGCTATTTAGCAATGGTAGATAAAGGAATGTATGCTCTTTTACCCAAAGGGTCTGATGTTTTATTAAGCCAGCTTTATTTTGCAGAAAGTAAATTAGAGGCAGATATAGCCCGAGTCTCTACGGAAAAAGAAAGGATAAAAAAGGAAATCAAAAGGTTATCTACCCACAAAAAGAATTTAATGACTACTTGAGATCTTAGATAATATTAAATTTATTTAATTTATTTAATTTATTTAATCGATTCCGATGCCGGAGGTGAGGGAGCAAGATGAAAGGTAGCGAAAGACAAGTTCTAAACGTAATTAAGGAAATGAAGGCTGCAGATAAAGAATCTATAGCATTTAAGTTAGTTGTCTCTGTAGAGTATGTAACTCAAATTTGTTCTATTCTATCTAAAGATGGATATATTGAGGAGAAGCCGAATGGAAAATTTAAACTTACGCTTGAAGGTAAGAAGTTTGTTACACCAATAAAAGCAAAAAAACCGTTAATTATAATTTAGAGAAAATAAGAAATTGGAGAGAAAAAAATGAAAGGTAACGAAAAGCAGGTTTTAAAGATTGTCGCAGAACTGAGAGAGGCTGATGGTAAGGCTGTAGCTCGAAAAGTAGGAGTGTCTGTGAAATATGTAAATGGAATTTGCCAGGGTTTGATTGATGATGGATATCTTGTGGAAAGCGGTAATGGAAAATTTAGACTTACCCCGGAAGGAATGAAGGCAATCAGTGCAGTTAAAACAATTGGTCCAATACCTATATTGAAAGGCGGCGGTTAGTGGAAGAGTGAGGAATTACAACAACCTCTGTCATTCCCACGAAAGTGGGAATCTAGGGTTGAAAGATAAGATAAAAGGTATAGATTCCTGCTTTCGTGGGAATGACATAGAAAGAGCAGGAATGACAAGAAAAGTACCAAAAAAGTAAATCACAGGAGGTACGTAAAGTGTTTGAAGAAAAGAAAAAGGAAGAAAAGAAAGGTATTGATTTTGGATTAGGTTTAGGAGGAATTTTTGAGGGTTTAAGCAATCTTATTGAGTCGGTTTCCAAAATTGCCGAAGAAGGTAAAGGTATTAGTAAGACAGGTGAAATAAAAGGATTAGGAGATAAAGTAAAAGGTGTATATGGCTTTACCATAAGGACTTTGGCAGGGGGGGAATCTAAAGTAGAATCATTTGGAAATATTAAAAAGACTCCAAAAGGTCCGGTAGTAGAAGAAGAAAGAGAACCTATAGTAGATGTCTTTGATGAGAAAGATCATATTCTGGTAATAGCAGAACTTCCCGGTGTTGAGGAAGAAGATATTAAGATAGAGATAAAAGGTGATATCCTTAATATATCAGTCCAGGAGGAAGAGAGAAAGTATAAGAAAGAGGTTCTTCTTCCTTCTAAGGTCGAGGCAGAGCCTACTTCTTCGATATATAAAAATGGAATTTTAGAATTAAAGCTTAAGAAATAAGCCCCGTAGAATCCCGAAGGAATTTATACAGGCTAAAGGAAGTAAGAGGAAGAGTACTGAATTATGACGAATAAAAAGTTAATCTTAAAAGTAGCAGAAGCAAGGCCTCGCGATGTGGGAAGAGGCATAGCCAGAATAGATCCTAAGGACTTTGAGAGTCTTGGCTGTGAGGTGGGAGATGTGGTAGGGATTTCCGGCAAGCGAAAAACAGCTGCTAAGGTAATGCCTACATATGTAGAGGATAGAGATAAAGGAATTGTTCAGATAGATGGAATTATTAGAGAGAATGCTCAGATCGGTTTGGATGAGAAAGCCTCTATTGAAAAAGTATCTTATAAGCCTGCTGAGAGAATTACTTTATCACCTATTACTATAAGTGGATTACGAGGCGAAAAAGATACTCGATATATTGGGCGTCTTTTAGAAGGACTTCCTTTAGTAATCGGAGATAGAGTTAGAGCTACTCTATTTGGCGCAAGATCTTGCGATTTTAAAGTATTAGATACAGTTCCTAAAAAAGCAGTAGTTTTAATTCAAACTGCTACGGCTATCAGAATAGAAGTGAAGGAAGGGGAAGAAAAGAGAGGACTTAAAGTATCTTATGAGGATATAGGTGGCTTAGGTAAACAGATTCAAAGAATCAGAGAGATGATAGAACTTCCTTTAAAGTATCCTCAGGTTTTTGAGAGACTAGGGATAGAGGCTCCTAAAGGAGTGCTTTTACATGGCCCACCGGGTTGCGGCAAGACCTTAATTGCTCGAGCAGTAGCCAATGAGACAGACGCCTATTTTACCAGTATAAGCGGACCTGAGGTGATGGCTAAATACTACGGTGAATCTGAAGCACGGCTTCGCAGTGTATTTGAAGATGCACAGGCTAATGCACCAGCTATTGTTTTTATTGATGAATTAGATGCTATTGCACCTAAGCGTGAGGAGATGGGGGGAGAAAAACAGGTAGAGCGAAGGGTAGTGGCACAACTTTTAGCCCTTTTAGATGGCCTGGAGGCGCGGGGACAAATAATTATAATTGGAGCAACCAACATCCCTAATGTACTGGATCCTGCTTTAAGACGGCCGGGCCGATTTGACCGGGAACTCACCATTCCTATCCCAGATAAAAATGCTCGTTTAGAGATACTTCAGATTCACACCAGAGGTATGCCTCTGGCAGAAGATGTGAATTTGGAGAAGCTGGCTGAAATCACTCACGGATTTGTAGGAGCAGATTTAGAAGCTTTAGCAAGAGAGGCAGCTATGGCGGCCCTAAGAAAGATATTACCCAAAGTAGATTTTGAGTTAGCAGATATACCTTACGAGACCCTTTTAGAATTGCAGGTTACTATAGATAATTTTATGGAAGCTCTAAAAGAAATAGAGCCTTCCGCCATCCGTGAAGTATTTATTGAGGTCCCTGATGTTAAGTGGAGTGATATAGGTGGATTAGAGGATATAAAGAAGCTGCTTATGGAGACAATTGAATGGCCTTTAAAATATCCTGAACTCTTTACTAAAGCTAAAACTACTCCTCCTAAAGGTTTATTACTCTATGGTCCTCCGGGTACGGGTAAGACTTTAGTAGCTAAGGCAGTAGCTAATGAAAGTGGAGTCAATTTTATATCAGTTAAAGGTCCAGCATTAATTAGCAAATATTTAGGTGAAAGTGAACGCGGTATAAGAGAAATTTTTAAAAAAGCTAAGCAGGCTGCACCGACAATTATCTTTTTTGATGAGATAGATGCATTGGTGCCTATTCGAGGTATTGGAGGGGGAGATTCCACTCACACTACCGAGCGGGTTATTAGCCAATTTCTTACTGAATTAGATGGGATAGAAGAGTTAAAAGGAGTGGTTGTCCTTGGTGCAACCAATAGATTTGATATGATTGATCCAGCAATACTTCGCCCTGGCAGATTTGATATGCTTTTGGAACTCCCAATACCAGACGGAGCAACGCGGCTCGAGATTTTCAAGATACATACCAAGGGTAAGCCATTGGATAAGGATGTCGACCTTGAGTTACTTGCCAAAACAACTGATAAATATACCGGTGCAGATATAGAGGCCATTGCCCGAAGGGCTTCAATGCTCGCCATAAGGGAGTTTTTGAATAAATCAAAAGATAAGCCTGATAAAAAAGCGGTTGAAGAATTCAGTATCAAGAAAAGACACTTTGAAGAAGCAATGAAATCAATAACCTCTGTTGCGGCAGGCACAGATGAATCTAAGAAATAAGGGGGTAGTGAAATGGGAGAGGGAAGATATATCTACGGTATAATAAAAACCAATGAGGGAAAGTCTTTTGGTTACTGTGGCATCAACGCTGATGAAGAGGTTTACACAGTAGATTACCAAGATATCGCTTGTGTGGTTAGTGATTCACCTATACAAGATTATTCATCTATGCTTAAAGAAACCTTAGGTCATTTATTGATTAGACATCAGACAATAATCGAGAAAGTTATGAAGGATCATACTATCATTCCTATGAAATTTGGAACATTTGTTTCCGATAATGATGAAGTTATAGAGGTTCTAAAAAGAGGTTATTCTCAGCTTAAAGAATTGTTTTCTACCGTGGATGAGAAGATAGAACTTGATGTGGCTGCTACCTGGAATGATTTAAATAGCGTTATGAAAGAAATCGGAGAGGAAGATAAAAAGATAAGAGAATTTAAGACAGAGATTATTAAAAGACCTCCCAGCCAGACCCTTCAAGATAGAATAAAGATAGGAATGATGATTAAGGATGCCCTGGATAAGAGAAGAGAAAAAGAGCAGGCTTATATTATTAATTACTTAAAGAAACTTATAATTGATTTTCAAAAACACCAGGTGATGGATGATAAGATGATTTTAAACTGCGCCTTTTTACTTGAAAAAAGAAAAGAGCCAGATTTTGATCTCAAGTTAGAAGAGTTGGATAAAGAATACAAGCAAAAGGTAAATTTTAGATGTGTAGGGACTTTGCCTCCTTATAGTTTTTCCACTTGCCAGTTAAAAAAGGTGGGATATAGCCAGATAGACAAGGCGAGAAAATTATTGGATTTAGGAGAGAAGGCATCTTTAGGGAAGATAAAAGAGTCCTATCGGAAGTTCGCTCAGAAAAATCACCCCGATAAGCACTCGAACAATACACAGTTTAAGGAAGAGTTTGAAAAGATAATCCAGGCTTACAAGTTATTAACCAGTTTTTACCAAGAAGGAGATATCAATTTTGGGAATAATAAGCAAAGGGATTTTATTGTGGTTGAGATAATAAGGGTGTAGGAAGGAATGTGACAAATGGATGAGGGAAAATATTTATATTGTGTAATTAATGAATCTCAGGATAGGAATTTCGGTCCTATGGGGATTGGAAATAGAGGTAATGAGGTACATACTTTGTGTTTTCGTGATTTAGCTTGTGTGATTAGTTCTACCCCGATGACTAAATATGTGATTAGCCGAAAAAACCTAATTGCTCATGAGAAAGTAATAGAAGAAATAATGAAAGATTATAGTGCTGTGCTTCCTGTAAGATTTTGCACTATTGCCACCAGCACTGAAGAAATTAGAAATCTTTTGATGAAGAAGTATCAAGAACTTAAGAATCTATTAAGAAGTATGGATAATAAGGTAGAATTAGGCTTAAAGGTTTTCTGGCAGGATATGGAGAGTATTTTTAAAGAGATTGGTTCAACCCATAAGGGAATAAAGAGTTTGAAGAAAAAATTAATTAAAAGGTCTACTTCACTCTCCATAGATGAAAAAGTGGGCTTAGGTAAAAAGGTTAAAGAAGTTCTTGAGAAGAAAAGAGAAGCTGAAGCAGAGGAGATTTTAGATGTATTAAGGCCTAAATGCATTAACCTTCGTAACAACAAGATAATAGGTGAGAAGATGATATTAAATTACAACTTCTTGGTAGATAGGGCTCATGAGCGAGAATTTGATGACCATATAGAAGAATTAACTCAAATATATAAGGATAGATTAAGATTTAAATATGTAGGACCGGTAGCCCCATTTAATTTTGCGGAATTAGTCATAAAGTGGGGACAAGGAGAATAAGTCTACTTAAAAGAACTGAGGTTAAAATGGAAAAAGGAAGCTATATTTATTGCATAATTGGAGCTAATGGAGGAAAGAAATTTACCCCATTAGACGGTAAATATTTAACAAGGTTTACTCTCCCGGGAATTGGTGGTGGGTCAGATCAAATTTACAGCATATCTTATCGAGATATTGCGGCAGTAATCAGTGCTTCTCCTGTTATGAGATATCCCATTTCAAGAGAAAATACCATAGCTCATCAGAAGGTATTGGAAGAGTTGATGGAAGAGTTTACTGTTTTGCCGGTAAAGTTTGGTACAGTTGCCAGCAGTAAAGATGGTGTTTGTGCTGCTGATAGGATAAGAGGAGAAGTGCTTAAAGTCAGGTATGGAGAATTTAAAGAGTTATTGGTCAAGATGGATAATAAGATAGAATTAGGACTTAAAGCTATCTGGACCGACATGAAGACAATATTTCAAGAAATTGTTGACGAGAATAGAGAGATTAGAAAATTAAGGCAAAAGTTGTTTTCAAAACCTGTTACTCAACCGTTCGGAGAAAAAGCGACTTTGGGCGAGATGGTAATACATGCTTTGGAACGAAAGAAATCAAAAGAAGAAAGAGATATCTTGAATGTTTTGAAAGATAATTATATTGATAAACGCATTAATAAAGTATTTGGCGATAAAATGATAACAAACTTAGCTTTTTTGGTAGAAAGATCCAAGGTGGAAGAATTCGATAGATTGGTAGATAAGTTAGATACAACTTATGATGGAAGGATAAAGTTCAAGTATGTAGGGCCAGTTCCACCAATTAATTTTGTGGAATTAGTGATTTTCTTGAAAGAGTAACCGTAAAAGACACAAAGCGGATTTAGCAGTTAATAGGGGTAAAAAAGTGAAAAAATCATCTAATAAAGAACATGTTAAAGTTAAAGCAAACACTGAGGACCTAAATATTGGATTATTCGATATAGTATTTCCTATTTTTCTACCCATAAAAGGAATACACTTTATTGCTAAGAAACTAAGTGATATGGCAGAAGAAGATCTTACCGATATCTCCAAGATACAAGAAGAATTATTAGACCTTCAGATGCGTTATGAGATGGATGAGATAAGCGAGGAAGAATATAATAAGAAAGAAGCAAAACTTTTAGAGAGATTAGAAGCTATTAGGAAATATGAAGAAGAGAAACGTAGATAAAATTGGTTAACCGATTAATAAATTAAACCAAATGGGAGGAGGTAATAGGAGTATGACAGAGCAAGCTCAAAATCTTGGACCATTTAGATGCCCAAAATGTGGTACAGTAACCAGTGGGGACCTTAAATTTTGTTCCGAATGTGGAGAAGCCCTGGATATTGAATGCCCCGAATGTGGAGTAACCTGGCGATATATGTATAGTTATATATTTTGCCCTTCGTGTGGGGCCAAAGTTAAAAAGAAGGGATGAAATTAACAAGATAGGTGGTGATTAAGATGATAAGTATGGAACGAGAAGCACTTACTAAGATTTCAGAAAAAGGAGGGTCAGTCCATTATACAATATTGGCTGATATGATGAGAATTAGCCGTTACTATGAACAGCTAATATGTGAATCATTGGGTAGAAACGATTATATCGATATAGATGCGGTTGGAAAGTGTAAAATTACACCAAAAGGAGAAGATTTTCTAAGGAAAGAGGTCTTATTAAAGTAACAAATTTTATTACAAAGGAGGAATGAAAAATGGCAAAGTCAATGCAAGAGTTAATTGAGAAGGCTCGCGAGGAATTGAGTAACATTACGGGATTAGAACTTTCTACTACTTTAGGAGCGGCTAAAGAAGAAAAAGGTTGGAAGGTTACTATAGAAATGGTGGAAAAACATTCTATTCCTGACCAGATGGACATCTTAGCCATCTATGAAGTATTTTTAGATGATGATGGTAATGTAATTGAATTTAATCGGGCAAGACTAAGAAAGAGGGTGGATACCGAAGGAATAGAAGAAGTAGAATAAGAATTCAAATGCAGATTTAACCGAATAAATTAAGGAAGTCGATATCAAAAAATTACTGAATATCAGAGGGTTAATAAAAATGCGAGGTTTTTTAGATATCCGTAACCTCTCTCTTTTGCTCTTTGGAGGAAAGGGAGGTAGTGGAAAAACTACATCGGCCTGTGCGGCAGGTCTTTATTTAGCCCAACATCATCCCAACAAGAAAATTCTGATTGTATCTACTGACCCTGCTCATTCAGTAGGTGATAGTTTTGGATATGCCATTGGCAACACCATTACTGCAGTAAAAGAATTAAATAACCTCTGGGCATTGGAGATAGATGCAAATGTTGTAGGTGAGGATTTTAAGAAGGAACATGAAGCAGCTATAAAAAAAATAGCCGACCGGGGCACCTTTTTTGACCGACAGGATATAGCTGATTTCTATAAACTTACCATACCGGGATTGGATGAGATTATGGCTATAATAGAGATTTCCAAACTTTTAAAAGATGGCCAATACGACTTAATTGTCCTTGACACCGCACCTACCGGGCATACCTTAAGGCTTCTGAGCTTGCCTGCAGAGATAGAAAAGTGGATACATTTGATGAATATGATGCAGTCCAAACATAGATTTTTAGTCAGACACTTTGCTGGTAGGTACAAGAAAGATGATGCTGATGAGTTTTTGGAGACAATGTCCAGAGATATAAAGAGAGTAAGATTGCTTCTAAGTAACACACAGTCTACCGAGTTTGTACCGGTTACTATTCCAGAGCCAATGAGTATAGATGAAACAGAAAGACTTTTAAAGCGTCTTAAGAATTACCATATTCAGGTGGAAAACATCATTGTTAATCAGGTTGCGGCTAAGGAGACTGAGTGCCCTTTTTGTAAATCTAGACAGAAGGATCAAAAACAGAGCCTAGCCTGGATTGAAGAGGAATTTTCTAACTACAGTCTCCATAAAATGCCGCTTTTCCCCTATCAGGTTAAGGGGATAGACCGATTGAAGGAGTATGCTCAGATATTATTTGGTAAACCCTATGAATATAAGCCGATTAGCCGGTCTTTTTCTCTTTTAGAACCACACTCGGTGGCTGGAACTCAAAGATTAGATATTATAAAAAAAGATTTTAAATTCATTATATTTGGAGGAAAAGGTGGAGTAGGCAAAACCTCTTTAGCCTGTGCTACAGCATTGCGGAAAGCCCGGGAGGATCCGAATAAGAAAATTTTGATTTTTTCTACTGATCCTGCTCATTCTTTATCTGATAGTTTTACAACACCTATCGGTGATGTTCTGACACCCATAATGGAGATAAATAATCTTTACGGTTTTGAAATGAATGCGCCAAAGTTAATGGAAGATTGGAAAAAGGAACATAGAGAGGATATAAAGGAGATATTCTATAGGTTTGGGAAAGGGGTAGATGTAAAGTTTGACCGAGAAGTAATGGAGGAACTCTTTACTGTTACTCCTCCGGGGTTAGATGAACTTTTGGCTTTGAATAAGATTACAGACTTCGTAAACGATGGAAGGTTTGATATCTATATTCTGGATTCAGCTGCCACCGGTCATTTAATCCGTTTTTTAGAGATGCCTCAGGTAATTAGGGATTGGCTAAAAACTATCTTTAAATTACTCCTAAAATATAAAGGAGTAGTACGGTTAAATAAAATGGCCGAAGAGATGGTAGATCTTTCAAGGAAGGTGAGAAAAGTCCAGGAAATACTTACTGATTCCAACAATACCGAGTTTGTGGCTATAACCATTTCTGAGGATATGGGATTTGCAGAGACAGAAGATCTTTTGGCTGCCCTTGCCAGACTCAAGGTTCCTTGTAGACATCTGATAGTTAATATGGTTATTCCACCTAATCAGTGTAATTTTTGTAGTGCAAAAAGGGAAGAGCAGCTTAAGGCTATTCAGGAAATAGCTAAAAAAGTTAGTAAATATCAGATTAGCCACCTGCCTCTTTTCCCTTATCAAATTAAAGGGATTGATAGATTGGAGGACTTTGCTAATAAAGTATATGGTAAAAAATAATTAAGAATTAAGGACTTTCCTCATTTTTAACTTTTAATCATTAATTGAAGCGAAGGGAGGAGGGAAAATGTCTCCTGAAAAGAGAAGTTATTTAAGAAAGAAAGTATCTGCTCTTCAAAGAAGGCCAAAGAGACGAAAAGCCGAGGAAGAGAGATTAAAAAGGCTACCGAAATTCCGGTCAGTAAATGTAACCATACCCTTAGGAATTGGCGATATAGCCTCAGGGGGTAATGCTGTAGTCTCGGTCAGTAAACCACCGGTATCTTCAATAGTTAAGCGCAAACTTCTACCGCCAGGTGCAGCTATACCATCAGTAAGTGCAGCCGTTCCTTTAGTTGCAAAGGTCGTGCCTTTGGTATCTGAACCTATTCCTTTAGTATCAGGTATGATTCCTTTAGTTAGTAATGCCGGAAGAGTTACTTTACCTGTAGCCTGGAGAAGATTACCTTCTCGAGAATGGGGTAGGATAAAAATACCTATAAGTCGAAAAAGACGAATTGCTCCCGTGGAGATGAGACTAAGCCAATTCTTACGTCTTATACCTTACGTTCCTTTTGCTCCTATGGTGGCAATCAAGGAAATAGCAGAAGCAGTCCGTGAGCAGGCTGAGGAAGAAAGAGACCCTAAGGTTGCTTTAGTGCAGGAACTCCTTGAACTCAAGATGCGTCGAGAGATGAGAGAAATATCTAATAAGGAATACAAAAGGAAAGAAAAAGAACTTAATAAAAAGTTAGAAGAACTGAATGAATAATAAAAAAGAGGTGGGTCAAATGGCTAAAAAACCAAGATGGGCTACTATAACACCCGAGGAACTTAAAAAAATAGAAAAAAACAAAATAGAAGTTAAATGTGCTTTTTGCGATGGAACAGGAAAGGATCCTTTCCAGCTTTTATCTAAACTTTCTGATTGTCAAGTATGTTTAGGAAAAGGTAAGGTGAAGATCGAGGGCCCTGTAGCTAAATGTAATTTTTGTAGTGGCAAGGGAATCGACCCATATACTACCAGTCGCATACACTGTTTGGCTTGCGGTGGTATAGGTGTGGTTACAAAAAGAGCACCTTCTAAAAAATGTTCTAAATGTGATGGAACAGGAATATATCCGCGCAAACCTCATCCGGTGGCTTGCCCTAAATGTAAAGGCCAGGGTGTAGTGGCGAAGTAAGGAGATTATAGAAATGGTAATGGAAGCGACAAAAGATTATTCTAATAGTGGTACTTTAGTTGATGTAATAGATCGTATTCTGGATAAGGGTTTAGTGATCAATGCTGATATCACTATCTCTATCACTGGTGTTGAGCTGCTTGGTATAAAGATAAGAGCAGCATTGGCTTCGTTTGAGACCGCTGCCAAGTACGGTTTAGAGTTTCCATCTGGTACCAATTATGAAACTGTGGCCTGGAAGGAAGCTGTGGTAGCTAAGGAAAATTGCCCTCAGTGTGACAAGAGGATACCCGTTGAAGAGCTCATAAGTACCGGGTGCCCCTGGTGTGGCTGGATATCTGCTAAAGCCAAAGGACTCAAGCCAGAAGCATGAAATTTGTGAAATGAGGGTATAAGATGATTTTTGATCCTATTTCGGAAACTCTCTTAAATCAAATAAATAGAGAGAGCCTTAGAGAAAGTGAAAAGAGAAGGAAATCTGGTTATTGGATAAAATGTCCTTCTTGTGGAAAGCAAGTAGTAAAAAAAGAATTACTGAAAAAGGGATGTTATGCCTGTGGCTGGAAAGGAACAGAAGAGAAACTGAAACTGACCAAGATAAAAAAGAAGCAAAAAAAATCTTATTATACTCATTGTCTTAAATGTGGTCATAAAGTAGTGACTGAAGAATTGGAAGAAAAAGGGTGTTTTATTTGTGGAGAAAAAACAGAAAACAGAAAACAGAGAACAGAAGATAAAGGAGATAAAAGATGACAGAAAAAAAGAAGGAAGAAAAAAAGAGAGAAGAGGAAGAGAGTATAACAGAAGGGATTCTTAAGGGGATAGGCAAGATGATCCCAGGACTCGGTGATTTAACTGAAAGTTTAAAGAAATCTCCAGCTTTCAAAGAGAAACTTAAAGAGGTTGATAAAGAAGTAGAGCACAAGATAAGAGAAACCCCTTTAAAGAGGACTGAAAGAAGACCCTCGCAAATACCGCGAGGTATACCTCCAAGCACAAAAGGAAGAGCCTTTAAAGGAAAACCTTTTGTGAAACAGAAAGCAGAAGTGAAACCCTCACCTCCTCCAGTGCCCCAGGAACGGCCAGTAGATATCTTTGATGAGAAAGATCATATTAAGATAATAGCTGAGATACCGGGTGTAGATGAGAAAGATATAAAACTTAATTTACAAGGAGATAAACTTACAATATCTACAGATATTCCTAAGCGTAGATATCATCAGGAGTTAAAACTATCCTACATACCTAAGGGAAAGATAGAAAAATCGTATAAAAACGGAATCTTAGAGGTAAAGATAAAAAAAGTATAATTTTTCATTTTTCATTTTAAATTTTTAATTGGAGCGTAGCGACAGATGCCTATAGACATTGATGCAGACAATCTAAAACATGGGGTTTTAGGTTTAGTCATTGCTTTAGTAGAGATAATTAAAGATGCTCTTAAGCTCCAGGCAATGAAGCGTATGGAGGGGGGCAGTTTATCCGAGGAAGAGATGGAGAGGCTCGGAGAGGCCCTTATGGATTTAGATGTGGCTATTGAGGAGATAAAAAAAGAACAGGGTGTTACCGAATCAGTTAAATCCGTAAGAGATGGGCTGGATAATATAGTAGACGAAGTTCTGGATAAAATGGTAAATCCTGAAAGATGGAAAGAAGAAATGGAGAAGTGAGGGAATTTAAAATGGCTGAAGCAAGATATCTTTACTGTATAGTCGATGGCAGTAAAAAAATATCTTTTGGTAATATTGGGATAGAGAGTAATGAAGTTTACACTATTCCGTATAAAGATTTATGTGCCGTAACTCATGACTGTTCACCGGAACCTTACAAATCAGAGGATGAGGAAAAGGTCAAATCATGGCTAACTACACATGAGAAAGTGGTTGAGGCTGCCTGGGGGAGATTTGGTACGGTTTTACCCTTAGGATTTGACACCATAATTAAAGATGAGCAAAAAAGTGACCCTGAGGAGAATATGAAGAAGTGGCTGAAGGATGATTATGAAAACTTAAAACAAAAATTGAGTAAGCTTAAAGGTAAAGCTGAGTTTGGAGTCCAGATATTCTGGGATATCAAAATTATTAGCGAAGGACTTATTGAAACAAACCGAGAGATTAAAAAATTGAATGATGATATAAAATCTAAATCTAAGGGCTTGGCTTATATGTATAAACAGAAATTAGAAAATATATTAAGAAAAGAAATAGAAAAGGAAGCAGATAGGTATTTTAAGGATTTCTATGAACAGATTAAAAGGTATATCGATGAAATTAAGATAGATAAGACCAAGAAACTTGAAGAAAGAAAACAGATGTTGATGAATCTTTCTTGTTTACTCCCCAAAGAAAAAAGCAAAGTATTAGGTGATGAATTAGAGAAGATTGATAATATGGAAGAATTTTCTGTTCGCTTTACCGGACCCTGGCCACCTTACTCATTCGTCTAAAGACAGAAGACAGAAGACAGAAGACAGAAGAAAGAAGACAGAAGAAAGAAAGTGAGAAAGGATAAAGATGAAAGTAGATGTTATAAAAAGTTGTAAAGATTTAAAAGTATATCAGATGGCTTATAAGCTTTCCATGGATATATTTGAGATAACTAAGAAATTTCCTAAAGAAGAAAGCTATTCATTGACTGATCAGATAAGAAGATCTTCTAGGTCAGTAGCCATGAATATAAGAGAAGGATTTGCAAAGAGAAAATACGAACAAGTATTTATTAGACATTTAAATGATGCTCTTGGTTCTTCCGAAGAAACTCGAGGCTGGTTAGATTTTTCCTTGGATTGTAAGTATATAGCGGAAAATGAACATAAGATATTAGATGGGCAGTATGACGAAGTTAATGCAATGTTATATAGTTTGATGAACAGTTGGCAGAATTTTTCTAAAATCTGATTTCTTTCTTCTCTTATCTGTATTCTGTCTTCTGACTTCTGTTATCTGATTTCTGACAAAGGAGCGAAGCGATAAATGGAACCGACCAGAAATGCACATGCAACTTTAGTAGATTTATTAGATAGGATTTTGGATAAAGGCTTGGTGATTAACGCTGATGTTATTATTTCAGTTGCTGGCATTCCCTTAATCGGTGTTAATTTGAGAGCAGCGTTAGCTGGAATGGAAACTATGCTTAAATACGGAGTAATGCAGGCTTGGGACGAGAAAACCCGGGTTTGGGAAAGAGAACATAGAAAGAAGCAGGAAGTTTCCTTATTAAATGGAGAAGAAGTTAGTCTTAAAATATTTGGCTCCTATTATTATAGTAAAGGAATATACGCTGCCTGGAGGTCAGGATATTTTTATCTTACCAATAAAAGACTTTTTTTATGGAATCGTAATTTTAATGAGATAATCTTCCAGATTTCCTTGGACAAGATAAAAGACTTAACAATAAGAACTGAAAAACATTTTACCAAAGAAGACAAAGAAATACTTTATCTTATAGGGCAAGATGACAAAGTGGCTCGGCTTCACACCATAGAAACAAGTCAATTTAAAAAAACTATTAAGCAAAATTTGAAGGCTATGGGACTTTCCGTAGAAGAAAATCCTGTTCTTCCAGAATTTAAAGAGGAACTGATTAATTTCCTAATGGAAGGAGAAAAAGTTACTCACCGAGGGAAAAAGGTATGGTATTTAGTACCTGCTCAGGGCATTCTTGGAGAAACTTGGAGACCGGGTCATCTTTATCTCACTAATAAGAGACGACTATGTTGGTGGTATGATTTTGAGAGAAATTTGGTTTTTGATGTTCCTCTTGATAGGATAATTAGTGTTACGACCGAGATAAGAAAGACAAAGGGACTTGATAGTAACCAAGAAAAGGTATTGGATATAGTCTACCTTGTTAATTCCACAAAAAGAGTAGCTTCTTTTTCTGGAAAACAGATAGATGAGTGGGTGCAAGTGTTAAGGGGAATTGTTTCTGATCAGAGAGATGAAGAAACTGAAACCTGTCCTCAGTGCGGAAAGCCTGCTCCACTTAGAGAACTCTTAGAAAAAGGTTGCACAAGCTGTGGCTGGGTTAGCCCAAGAATAAAACAGAAAACAGAAGACAGAGGACAGAAAACAGAAAAAACAACAGCTTAATATCTGACTTCTGACTTCTGTCTTTTGTCTTCATTGACGAGTGAAAGGAGGAGAGATATGAGCAAGGTAATAGGAATAGATTTAGGCACTACCTTTTCAGCAGCAGCCTTTATGAATAATGGGAGGCCTAAAATTATACCCAATGTTGAAGGTGGGAGGCTTACTCCTTCAGTGGTTGCCTTTACCGAAGGAGGAAGGCAGTTGATAGGCAATATTGCCAGAACCCAGGCAGTTGCAAATCCGGAACATACAATTAGTTCTGTTAAACGCAGTATGGGCACAGACAAAAGGATAGAGATTGAAGGAAAATATTTTAGTCCTCAGGAGATATCAGGCATTATTCTTCGTAAAGTTAAGGAAGATGCAGAAGATTATTTAGGTGAGAAAGTAAAAAAAGCGGTAATTACAGTTCCTGCATATTTTAATAACAATCAGCGCCAGGTAACTATGGAAGCAGGTGCCTTAGCTGGTTTAGAAGTAATGCGGATTATAAATGAACCTACTGCTGCTTCATTAGCCTATGGCTTGCATAAGCAGGATGCACACTATATTTTAGTATGGGATTTAGGTGGAGGCACATTTGATGTGTCCATTTTGGAATTGGGTAATGGCGTATTTGAGGTAAAAGCAGTAGGGGGTAATACCCACCTTGGTGGAGATGACTGGGACCAGAGAATAATAGATTATCTCGCCGATAGGTTTGAGGAGCTTCATGGTGTTGACGTGAGGAAAGATAGCAGGGCTTTACAGCAATTGAAAGAGGCTTCAGAGAAGGCAAAGAAGAATCTTTCCACAAAAATGTTTATAAATATTAAAATCCCATTTATTTGGCAGGAAAAGGACTTACTGCTGACCTTGAGCAGGGAACAATTTGAAGAGCTAACCAGGGATTTATTGGAGAAGATGATAGAGCCTACCAATCAGACTCTTTCTGATGCGAAACTTACAGCTGCCCGGATAGATAGGGTAGTTTTAGTAGGGGGCTCTACCAGAATGCCTGCTGTCCAGCGTTTGGCTAAGGAGCTTTTAGGAAAGGAACCTTATAAGAATATAAACCCGGATGAAGTTGTAGCTCTTGGTGCAGCAATTCAAGCAAATATCTTAATTGGAGAAATAAAGGATATGGTATTAATAGATATTACTCCACTTTCTTTAGGAATTGAGACTGAAGGGAGGATATTTGCTAAGATTATAGAGAGGAATACCACCATTCCTGTCTCTAGGGGTCAAATATTTACTACAGCAAAAGATGATCAGATACAGGTTGATATCCATGTCTTGCAAGGGGAAAGACTTTTAGTATCTGATAATATAAGTTTGGGTAATTTTGAGCTTTGCGATATTCCGCTTGGTCGAAGAGGTGAGGCTCAGATTGAAGTGACATTTCATATAGATGCCAATGGAATTTTACAAATTAGAGCTTTAGATTTACATACTGATAATGAAAAAAGTATCCAGATTAGTTCTTCTTGTCGATTGACCAAGGAACAGATAAACAAGATGGTAAAAGAGGCCCAAATTCATGCTAAAGAGGACCAAAAACGTAAAGAGGAAATTCAAATAGGTATTCGGGCAGAAAGTATGATTCAGGCAGCACAGATGGTATTGGAGGAAGGCGAAGGTTTAATAGATAAATTAGATGTAAATAAGATAGAGAAGCTAATTCTGGCAATTAAAACTACTCTTTATATGGGTGAGTATAAAGATACCAGGGCAAAAATTGATGAGTTAAGGAAATTGGTTGAGTTCTTTTATAATGTGTCTAAACAGAAAGTGCGAATGACTGAGAATTCAAGTATAAAAATGGGAAGGAATTAGCATTATGTCACTTATGCGAGGTTTTAGTAAAGTTGATGAGGAGGGAAAGATAGCGATTCCTTCCAATATAAGGAAGAAAGCAGGTATATCGGCTGGTAGCTTGGTCGAAATTAAGGTTATTAGAATTAAAGATTCGAGCCGCTGGCCCCACATAATAGTTCATGCATCCAGAGTTTATCCCCACCTTTCAATGTTTCAGGTGGTTATGAGAGAGAAAGAGACTCAAATAGATGATAAGGCAAACTTAGTTTTGACAGATGATTTATTGGAAGAAGCAAAATTAGCGCCCAATTATCGAGTGGAGATTAAATTGTACGGACCTAACCAGCATTCGTGGGTAACGATTTATAACCGTGGGCCCAATAGATTGACTACACTTCAGGAGAAAATAGGTCGTCTGGGAAGAGCTAAAAAGAAATGGAAGGAAATGACTATAGAGTATTAAAACAGAATACAGATAACAGACGACAGAATACAGATTTTTTAATTTCTGACTTCTGTTTTCTGACATCTGACTTCTGAAAAAGGAGCAAAGCGACAAATGTCATCAGTTGTAGATAGTGAGCGATATGCTCTAAAACTAATTTACGAATTAGAAAAGGCTAAGCCAGAGGATATTGGTAAAGAGATGGGCTTTTCTGCAGAATATGCGGCTGTACTTTGCAGGTCTTTATGGAAAAATGGGTGCATAAGAGGGACTGCTATAACAGGGTATGAAATTACGCCAGAAGGTGAGAAGTTTTTAGCGAGCCTAAAAGGTAAATAAAAAGGGACTAATATTACCTGTACGCCATGCCGAGGAAAAAGCTATGTAAGCGTTACCGAACCGGTAGAAGTATGTCCTACCTGTAAGGGGGTTGGCAGAACAAGAGGCTCAAATCTTGCTTGTGTCCAATGTAAGGGTATTGGCGTAATTACAGTAAAGGAGGTGGAAGAACAATGACAAAACGTGAAAGAGAGGTTTTTCAGATAGTTAAAGAATTAGGCAAAGCTTGTCCCAGAGATATATCAGAAAGAGTAGGAATCTCACCGGATTATGCAGAACAGCTTTGTCGGGACATGGTCTGGCTGCGCCATTTTATTAAAAAAGGTCTATTCTATGAAACGCGCAAAATTATTAATTAAGAAGTAAAGTCTTAAAAAGGAGACAAAGATGAAAGTAAGTATAAAGTAGTAAGGGAGAGGGATTAAAATGGAACCTACTGCCAGTGAAAAAGATATCCTTGAGATAGTCGCATATTATAAAAAAGCAAATAATACTTTATTGAGCCGTAAAATGGGATCAACAACTGAGTATACAAATTTTTTGTGCAAATCGCTCGTTAAGGGTAATTATTTGTCAAGGATTGGTTCAGGTCTATATACACTTACTCTCAAGGGTAAAGCTGTAGTAGAGAAAATGAAAAAATGAACATAGGAATTATAACCAAGGAGGGTAAGAGATGTCTAAAAAACCCAGGTGCGTAACAATAACACCAGAAGAAATTGAGGAGATAGAAAGGAAGAAGAAAAGTCTAAGGAAAAAAGATAAAGGGAGTAAAAAGATGGTCAGAAGACCGAGATTGGCTGCCATGACCCCCGGAGAACTTAAAAAGATAGAGAAGGATATGGTAGAAATTAAGTGTGCATTTTGTAAAGGAACAGGGATAGACCCCTTTGGTTTATCCAAATTATCAGTTTGTCCCATTTGCCACGGAAAGGGAAACGTAAAGGTGACAAAACCTTATGAAAAATGTAAAGCATGTGGTGGGACCGGGGTTTATATTCGAAGCCATATGTACTGTTGGTATTGTAAAGGAAAAGGGGTAGTACCAAAAGGAAGTCAAGAATAATATTTTGTTCTTTATTTTTTCAGATATAGGCTAATCCACCTTTGGTGGAAATTTTTAATTGATTTTAAGTGGAGGTATCAAATGACATATAAACCAGTACCTATAAAGGATTATACACCTAAACCGACAAAACCTTTAAAGCCTTATAAGCCGGTGCCGAAAAAACCATATACGCCGAAGCCGCTAAAGCCCTATACACCAGTGTCCTTAAAAGAATATACTCCAGTACCTCTAAAATCATACAGACCAATGCCCTTAAAAGATTATACACCCGTACCTCTAAAACCATACAAACCAGTACCGTTAAAGCCATACACTCCGGTCCCCATCAAGCCCTACAGACCTGTCTCGGTGAGGGGAAGAAAAGGCTTGAAGGATCGGAAAGCAATCGATAGAGAACCCATTGAAGGCAAGGTTTGGGAATACTGTACTGAATGTGGCGAGATCGTTAGTCTTGATCTCGACGGCAAAACCATGGTGTGTCACAATTGTAAAAACAAGATCAGGTATATACCGGATTGAAGTTGTTAACTTGTAAATGGTAACTATTTAACTAACGAATGATAGTGAGGAGAGAAAGATGACTTCTAACGAAAAAAAGATTTTAACAAAATTTAAAGAAATTAAAAAGGGGAATACTGTAACTATAGCCGGGATGCTGCGAGTTACAATAAATTACGCCTATGATATGTGCAAAAAATTGTGTGAGAAAGGATATCTAGAAAGGCTTTCGCCCGGACGGTTTGCTTTATACAGGATTACTCCCTTGGGAGAAAAACAGGTTAAAACAGAAAGTCAGACTAAAGAGGAAGAAGCGACTGAACGAAGTGAAGAAGTCCCCCCGCCTGTCTCACGAAGTCCTGAGTGTAATGAGGGAAGTGTAGTCGAGGGGAGCGATAGCGTAGATGAGAAAAGGGGATTTTTAAATCATCCTTCTGTGCCCAGAGATTGGAAAACCTGTAATTGGAAATGGAAATAGAAGAAGATGAATAATACGAAATTAACTCTATCGTCATATGCCCGAAATATCCTTGACGAACTAAGAAGACATCATGTAGACAGGCTTTTGAAAGTCAGAGAAGCCGATTTAATAAGACTGTCTAAGGTCTCGGTAGTTAGAATTATTGAAGCCAGAGGCGAATTAGAGAAAATTTTGAATGAGTTAAAAGAACGCAATCTCATTACCTACGAGAGACAAGGTGATAGATATATAATTAGAAATATCAGTAAAAGAGAATAAATAGGGGTTGAGTAGACAATGAAAACTAAAGAAGAGCATCTCTATCAGGGTAGGCTTCATAGCGTAAAAGGAGAATATAAAAAGGCGATAGAGGAATATAAAAAGGCATTGGAGATTGACCCGAATTATAAACTGGCAAAGGTTAACCTCTCTCTTATCGCTTATATGAAAGGGCCATTAAATAAAGACAGGATTCCTTCCCCTAAGTATATGAAATTACCAAAGAAGAATAGACAGGAGTAATAAAGATGTCAGATGAAGATTTTATGAAAGATTTAGCTCATGATATCAAGATTATGTACAGTGATAGAGTCAGGTGGCATTCTGAGATAGTGAGTGCTTGCCGGAAAGAAAGCAGGGAAAGGAGAGAGGAAGTGACCAGGCTCATGGCAGATTTTAAAAAAGAGAGGGAAGAGACAAGAGGTGCCTGGAAGAATCTCTTGTCTGTAATGGCAAAGGTCAAAAAGGAGGTAAAACCATGAAATATTCTACTGGTAAATATGCAAGGGTGAGACATTCCACTGCTAGAGAATGGGATGATATGAAAAAGGCAAAAAAAAGAAGCGGATATCAAGAATTAAAGCATTCTACCGGTGAAAAACCAGCTATAAAGCATGCTACAGGCATAGAATTTGATTACAAGGCATTGATTGAAGGATCTGAGGAAAATGAAGGTATTCCCTCTAAGGTTTACTCTAAACCGATACTTGAAGGTGATGAGTATCTCGAGCACTACTATAAGTCTCAGGGAAAGAAGAGACGAGAAAATATAGAGAATAACGAGCATAAAAAAGAGACTAAAAGACAGGAGAAAAAGATTAAAAATAAGTCTGTAAAGAAGATAATTGTAGAATATTAAAAATTAAGAATTAAGAATGAAAAATTTAAAATTATAAAAAAATAAGGTGAAGTAATTCTTAATTTTTGATTGAAGGAAGGTGTAAAGATGGCAACATGTAATGAAAGAGAGATTCTAAAGATAATCGAAGAAGAGGGTGGAGAGTGTAGTGAAGTAAAAATATCAAGGTGTATGGGCTTGGGTCTTACTTATGTCCGAAGTATGTTAGTTTCTATGGGCACAAGTGATTATATTGATGTATTTCGGTCAGGGAAGGTAAAAATCGCAGATAAAGGATGGAGGGTTTTAGGTAAGAGTCCTAAAGCACCTTGGGCAGAGTTTCAAACAGAGGCTGAGCTTCCAGTGACACCACAGGAACGGTTTGAAAGATATGTGTCAAGAGGAGCAAAGGAGACGTCCTCCAAAAAGTCAGAACAGAGGGTATCAGAAACAATAGAGGAACCCTCAAAGAACCTAAAGGAGAAGATTCAGAAATCATCTGAAGGGAGTTATAAAGGAAAAAAGACCATAGAAGAACTGGCAGAGGAAGCTTCATTGACGCCAGAGGAAAAATTTAAGAGGTATATGTCAAGATGAAGGAAGGACAGGGTCGATTCAACTTAGAAAAAGACAGTAAAATTAGAAGTGGATTAGATATGCTGAGAGAGCTAAACCTACCCTCAGAAATAGATGGAGAAAAGGTCCTCGTACATAGTCAGGCAGCCTATGATGCAGGCAGTATTTCAAGATCGAGCTGGAAGGTGGGTTTTTTATATCTAACTGCCAACAAATTGATTTTCACCCAAAGAGAAAATAGATTATTTGAGATTCCTCTCGATTTGTTGAATGAGCTCCAGATAGTTAGTAGAAATTGGGTTCCGGGTAAGAAGGTTTCCCAACTTTGCCTGATTAAAGACTTGGAGGGGAAAAAGAATATCTTTTATCTTTCGGTAAAGGAGCCAGGAGAATGGGTAAAAACCATAGAAACAGCCAGAAAGGGGAGTTTGGGGTGAATCACAAGGTGGAATCGAAGGAAGCTAAAGAAGGCATTTTTGGTGAGAATGTTCCAAGTTTCTTAAAAAATGAAAAGTTGCGATTGGTAATCTTTGGTGGAAAAGGCGGGACCGGGAAGACAACATCCTCCTGCGCTACAGCGATGTATCTGGCTCGAATGTATCCGGAAAAGAGATTTTTAGTTACCTCCAGCGACCCGGCGCATTCGTTAGGAGATAGCTTTGATTGTCCTGTAAGTAGTTCTGTTACACCTGTTAAAGGAGTGGATAACCTTTGGGTTATGGAGATGAATCCAGAAATTTTGCTTGAAAAATTTAAGAAGAAATACAAATTTTCCATAGAGAATTTTTCTAATATGTCTTTTTCTACTGATCAGATTGATATAAGAGACTTTCTTAGCTTTAAATTACCTGGTATGCAGGAGATGACGATTCTCTTAGAAATAGTGAATTTACTCAAATTTGGGATATTTAGAACCCATGAATATGATTTAGTTATCTGGGATACTGCACCCACGGGACATACCCTTAGGTTGTTGGAGTTGCCTGATAAGATCCTCAAATGGATTGAGGTTTTTGAAACATCTTTCCTTAGATACAATCGAGTTGCAGTAGGAGCAGCTATGATAGGCTTTAAAATCCCCGGTCGTATGCCGCCAAAAGGGAACGTTCGCAAATTTATGGATACATTGTCGAAAGAGTTAGAAAAAGCAAGAGCAATTCTTAAAGACGAAGGAAAATGTGAATTTAATCCTGTTACTATTCCAGAGGAATTAAGTATAGCAGAAACAGAGAGACTCCTTACTACTCTAAGAGAAGAAGGCATTCCTGTGCGTAATATCATTGTGAATCGTGTTCAAAATGAGAAAAAATGTGCCTTTTGTTCAACCAGGGGAAAGGGGCAGGAAAGCTACCTTAGAGAGATTGATGAAAGGTTTTCTTCTTACAATCTTGTCAAGCTCCCGGTATTTTCAAATGAAGTACGAGGAAAAGAACGGCTATTGAATTTCGGTGAATTTTTATCCGGGAATGGTACTCAATATTCGCCACAATCTGTATCGGTGTCCTTAAAAGGTGGAGATAATTTCAGACCGGGCATGTTGTCAGAAGTTTTAAATAAAGATTTACAGTTTGTTATCTTTGGCGGTAAAGGTGGGGTAGGAAAGACTACGATCTCTGCATCCTCAGCATTATCTATTGCTAAGCACAATCCTGGCAAAAAAGTATTAGTTTTCTCTACTGACCCTGCTCATTCCCTGACTGATAGCTTTGCTACTCCTATAGGAGATACAGTAACTCCTATAAAGACTAAAGGCAATCTTTACGCTTTAGAAATAGATGGAGCAGCATTATATCAAGATTTTAAAAAGGAATATAAGTCAAATATAGAAGGTGCATTTAAAAAATGGCAGAACAGCTATCTTGCTGGTGGCAGAAAATGGAAGTTAGATTTTGACGAAAAAGTTATGGTTGAATTTGTCGATACTTATCCGCCAGGCTTGGAAGAGGTATTAGCTTTGGAAAAGATTATGGGATTTATTAAAAACGGAGATTTCGATATATATATTTTTGATACCGCACCCACCGGGCATTTGGTTGAGCTTCTAAAATTTCCAGAGTTAGTCAGGGAGTGGCTGAGAGTCACTTATAGGGCGATGCTAAAATATCATCGAGAAGTTCCTGTTGATAATATTGAAGTTTTAGCTAAAAAGATATTGTCTTCTCAAGAGACAGTACAGAAAATGCACGCCCTTCTTATAAATCCCCAAAAAAGTGAATTTATAGCTATAACTATCCCTGAGGCGATGGGCATTCTTGAGACTGAAGACCTTCTTGCAAGTATGAAAGATCTTGGTATTCCTTCCAGTCATATTGTGGTTAATATGGTAATTCCGCTCACAGATTGCGCTTTTTGTAGTTTAAAGAGGAGTGAGCAGTTAGATTATATACAACATATGGGTGAAAAAAATGAATTCAAAGGATATGAAATAGTAAGAGTGCCATTATATTCACATGAAATAAGAGGGATGGGTAATTTAACGGAATTATCTAATTTTTTATATGAAAAAGAATTAGAGAGGAAGCGAGATGGTTAATCAGAATCGAAAAATCAAGTGTGTTTTAATTGATCCACCTGATGAGTCTCCTAATTTCTATCAAAATCAGGAGGCACCCCAGGTCACTGAAATGCATGAGGTTTATCCTCCGCTTGGACTTTTATATATAGCAGCATTTCTTAAGCAGAACAATATTGATGTTCGCTTAATTGAAGCAAGAACAAGGGGTCTTTCACACGAGGAGGTAATTGAGGAAGTTAAAAAAGAAGACCCCGATTTTGTTGGTATAACTGCTATCACTGCCAGGATTAATAGTGCACTTTATCTTTCGGCTAAAGTAAAAGAAATCAATCCAGATATAAAGGTAATCTTAGGGGGGCCACACGTGCATCTTGAACATAGAACTGTTATTAATAATCCTTCGGTTGATTTTTGTGTAAGGGGTGAGGGTGAAATAACGGTTCTGCATTTGATTACTTGTGTTTTAAATAGTGGTAACCTTAGAGATATTAGAGGCATAACATTCAAAGAGAAGAATAACGAGGTAATTGTTACTCCTGATAGACCATTTATTCAAGATCTTGATATACTGCCTTTTCCAGATAGAGGGCTGTTGCAAAGTCCAGCTTATAAGGGGACATGGACTGAAGGTGAAGCTTTTAGCCCGATGTTGGCAACAAGGGGTTGTCCATTCTTATGTAAATTCTGTGCTGCTCATGCTATTTGGGGTAAGCTGCCTCGAAGAAGGTCTGTAGAGAATGTGCTTGATGAATTGGGGCAAATTTATAATGAATTTTGGGTAAGATATGTTAGATTTGTTGACGATCTATTAGTTTTAAACCAGAAGTGGGCAATTGAGTTGTGTAAAGGAATGATTGAACGAGGCATGAATGATCTTTCCTGGGCCTGTGATGGTAGGGTTGGTCTTATGTCTAAAGAATTACTGGGAGAGCTAAAAAAAGCAAATTGTAAAGTCATTTTTTACGGAATAGAATTCGGAAATCAAAGAATATTAGACTTATGTAAGAAAGGATTTACCATAAAGCAAGTCAAAGAAACTATAGAGATGACTTTAAAAGCTGGCATCTGTTCTTATGGCTATTTTATGTTGGGTTATCCTACAGAGACAGTTGAGACAGTTGAGGATACAATAAACCTTGCCATCGAGTTGGCTTTAGATTACGGTATGGATGGTGCTGGTTTTTCAGTAGTTACTCCTTTTCCAGGAACGGCATTGTATGAATACTGCAAGAGAAATAATATGTTAAAATCTACAGATTGGAGTCGATATTCGTACCAAAATGGAGAGAGTATCATAAAATTAGAACATATAACAGATAAAGAACTTAAGTCACTATACGAAAAAGCCCTTTATGAGTTCAAGTTTAAAGAAAAACTTAGACAATTTAAATAATGAGGTGAATAAATGGCTATATGGAACACAGACAAAATAGGATGGAATCAGACACTGCGAATGGCGTATAAATATGCTACTGGTGGTAATTATGAGAGTGCGATTAAATATTATAAAGAGGCTTTAAAAGAAGGAACAAATAGTGTCCTTATTTATAATAATCTGGCAGATGCATATATGAATACCTATAGGCTTGGCGAAGCTCTTGTTTGCGCAGAAGAGGCAATGACCAAGGCTGAAGATAAGACGATTTCTTATGTTACGCTTGCTGAAATTTATCAGGCTAAAGGTGAGCATAAGAAGGCAGTTGATTGTATAGTTAGAGCACAGGAAATATTGGAAGAATCAATACCTGAATTGAAAAATATGGTTTTTGAATCTATAGAAGAGGTAATAAAGAAGCTTCCTGCCAGGGCTAAATTTGATATTGCTTCTAAGGATTGGATTAGAATTATATATTTAGTCAAGTCTATGATGTCTAACTACCAGACAGAGAGGGATTATGTAACGAGAGGAGTTTCCTGGGGATTCCTTTTAGATATTAGAAGGCAAAGTATAAGTTCAGTTAAACAAAAGTATCTTTGGTTCAAGGAAAAGTTCGGAATTAAAGGAAATGACGCTATAGCTATGGCTAATACTTATGGGTCAATGTGTGCAATTACCGGAAGCCCTAAGGTTATGGTAGTGGAGAAAAATAAGACTTCTTCATCAATCCGAATTCCTGCCTGCTGGCAGTACAGTGTGATTAAAAGTATGGGATTAGATAAAGATCCAGGATGGGTAAAATGTTCTTGCATGTGTGCAAAATATATAAATACTATGGCTTATGCAATTAACCCTAATGCCATTTTTGAATTTAATTCTACCCTTGCGGATGGGCATAAGTATTGTGAAGGGATATTTAAAATTAAAGAAAGTGATTATTAATCATTGATATAATATGAAAAATAAACCTGAATTAAAAACAAATGAAGAGGTGATTCTAACCAGTTCGGGTCTTTATAAAGGTAATCTGCGCAGCGGTTGGAAACCAGGCTATCTTTACTTAACTAATCAGAGATTACTTCTATGGCAATCGACAAGGACTTTGCTCCAAACTCCTCTCGAAAATATAACCGGGATTAATATTGAACAGAAAAGGTTTATATTAAGGAGTAAAGATGCCCTTTGTGTTTCTTATAAACATCTAAATAATGAAGGTTTTTCACAAGCCTGGATTATAGTAAAAGATTTAGAGATGTGGAAAAACAAGATATTTGAAAGAAGTTTATTAGGAATAAATCAAGAGGGAATAGATAAAATTATTAAAGAGTTAGATCCTGAAAGCCAAGACATACTTCTCTTTGTTTGGCAAAATAGGCATGCTGCTATTAATGAATTAGTCTCTTTATATAATGCGCCAAATCATATGGACGTTCTTCACAGGATAAGAAATATTATTAATCCGGTTAGCCAGAAGGTGATAGGTTTTCCGGTTTTAGTATTTGAGAGAAGCAAAATTGATAAATCCACCGGGAAGAAAGTTATGTTTAGTTGGTGGGTTATCGGGGGCGGTAAATTAAAAGAAGAACGGGAGGAGACACTGTTAGATATCTTTGATGAAGGAGACTATCTAAATATTATTATAGAATTAAAGAGTGCTCAAGAAAAGGATATATTATTAGGAGTGGATGAAGATAAAATTACTGTATCTTGTAAAACTCCTGAAGTGAGTTACTATGAAAAGGTTATTCTTCCATCAAAAGTTGATAAAAAAAGTATTATTAGAAATTATCATAATAGTATATTAGAAGTTAGATTACAGAAGACAGAAGACAGAGAAATCTGACTTCTGAAAAAGGAGCGAAGCGACGTGGCAGAACCCGAGAAGGAAATCAATTGTCCTATATTTTTAAAAAGAGAATGGACTATTAAAGAATTAACCCGCGATATTAATGAGGCAAAAGCAGTCTCCGACAAAGCTGAAAGAGCAGTGCATCTTAAAAATGAGGTAGAAATGCTTCTTTCTTGTGAAAAATATGACCAAAAAAGTAAGGATTGCAAAAATTGTCAAACCATATCTACGCTGTGTAGACAAACAGCAGAACTTCTATTAAAAACTGGAGAATTGGGAGGAAGATGATGCGAAAATTAATATATGTTCCTATAATACATATGAGTGCTGATATGGGAAGTATTGCTAAACAGGTAGATAAAAGAGGTATTGCAGGTTTTGGAGAAGAGTTCTGGAAACGACATAGAGAAACTATATCAGGCTTTTGGAATGTTATATCAGATTATTTTGATTACATATACATGGATGTATGCAATAGGAAAAAGATGAAAATATACCAGGATGGGATGATAGCAGAAAGAGAGGTGGCTCAGAGAATAGTTGAAGAAGGTATAAAATCAGGAAGTAAAAATTATGAGTTAGTGTTAAGACTCCTCAAACAAGGAGCCGTTTTAGTTAAAACAGAGGATTTTAAACTTGTTAAGGAAGAATTAGATAGGTTACTTGCCATAACCAAGTCGAAGTCAACATCTAAGAAATTAATTGCATTTATAAAATACAGGTTAATTAAAAATAGACTTTTGAACAAAAGAGATGAATTTATTTCCGGAAGAATAGATGAGACCTTAAATCAAGATGAGACAGGCATCCTTTTTCTTGGCGCCTATCACAATATCAAAAAGAAACTTCCCAAAGATATTCAAATTATAGAAGTAAAAGATAGAGAAAAGGTAATGGAATATCAGAAATTAGTGCCTTTTTATAATAAGAATAAAGAACGGTTTGAAGAACTAAGCAGATATCTTATTTTACCGGTAAAGGTGTAAGAATAAAATCTCCAAAGGGACTGGCTATACGGTAGTGTAAACTTTAGTGGGGTAGTTAGTAAAGAAGAATACTACTTCTCCTATCTTTTCTTTCTCTTTCTTAACTCGATACTCGATACTATATACTCGATACTATATTGCGGAGGTTATTATTAAAGATATAAAAATGATATAATAAAAAAACTAAGCAGTGAAGGAGTCGGTTGTGATTTCAGCAAAAGAAAAGTACAAAATTCTGCTAATAGGTATTCTCTTGGCTGGTTGTATTGCACTGGTATATTATTTTCATGCTGTAATTCATACCGAAACACTCTTTACCCACTTCTATTATATTCCTATTGTCTTATCAGCTTTATGGTGGAAAAGAAAAGCTTTAGCTGTAGCTGTGTTTTTAGCAGTATGGCTGATCTGTAGCCATCTTTTTTATTTGGGGGTTCGGGGGATTGCCCATGATTGTTTTCGGGCTCTTATGTTTATAGTTATTAGCATTATAGTGTCTGGATTAAGTGAGAAGATTGCGAAGGTTCAAGGGGAGATAGAAAAAGAGAGAAATTTTTCAGAAAATATAATAGATACTATACCTGGTTCTTTGCTCCTTCTGGATAAGGATTTGAGGATAAGGAAGGCTAACCGCACTTTTTGTGAAAATTTTCAGAAAGAGCCTGACAAGGTAATAGGTGAAAGTCTATATAACGTATTGCAGGATAAAGATGGGAAAATTAGCAGTGAATTGAGCAAAATATTTAAAAATAAAAATATGCTTAAGGACTTTAAGGTATATTACCATTTAGAGGGGGAGCCTGATAAACGATTATTAAGTATTTCCAATATAAAAATACTTCAAGAGAAATTTGTTATAATATGGGATATAACCGAGCAGATACGAACTGAAGATAAGCTGCGAAATACGCTAAAGGCGGTTAAGAAGCATAAAAGAGATCTGAGAAGGCTATCGAACAAACTCATCACCATTCAAGAAAAAGAATGCAAGAGGATCTCCCGGGAGCTACACGATGAGATGGGACAGATCGTTACAGCAATAAGCATAAACCTGACATTGGTCGGGGAAGCATTGCCCTCAGAGCTTGCCCCTACGATCAAGGAGAGATTGACGGAGACAAGATTGCTAGTTGATCAGGTAATGAAGAAAATACATGAGTTATCCCTTGATCTGAGGACGCCTTTATTAAGCGATTTTGGTTTGGTGCCAGCGTTGCGCCAATATGTGAACAGATACCACAAAAGACTAAACATCGAAATGAAGTTTGAAGTGATTAATTTGGAGGATAGGCTGGCTGCAGAGGTGGAAACAGTTATCTACCGCGTTGTGCAGGAGGCTTTGACGAACATTGCCAGGCATGCACAGGCCAAAAAGGTATACCTGTGTCTGAAGCAAAAGGATTCCAAAGTTTGTGTTTTCATTGAAGATGATGGTAAAGGCTTTGATGTAGAAGAGGTTATAGGCTGCGAAGACCCGGATAGTGGGGTGGGCCTCCTGGGGATACGAGAAAGAATAGCCCCTCTGAAGGGTAGTTTCAGTATTCAGTCACATCCGGGGCAGGGGACCAAACTGTTCATAGAAATACCGCGGAAGAGGGAATTATGAACAAAATAAGAGTACTAATAGTTGAAGATCATACTATCGTTTGCAAGGGAATTTGTTCTCTTTTGGAAGGAAAGGAAGAAATAGAAATAGTAGGGGAAGCCAAAAATGGGAAAGAGGCCATTGAAAAGGTGGAAAAACTAATTCCTGATGTTGTGTTGATGGATATTGCCATGCCTATTCTTAATGGTATGGAGGCTACCCGCCAAATCAAGAAGCAATTTCCTGAGGTTAAGGTTCTGATTTTGAGTATGTACAATAATGAGGAGTACATTATGAATTGCCTGAAGTTTGGAGCCTTAGGATATATGAACAAGCAAACATCACCTGAAGATTTGATCTTGGCCATCAATACCGTTTACAAAGGCGAGTATTTTATTAGTTCATCGTTTTCCAAGGAAGTTATTAAAAAATACATTGAGATAACCAAAGATATAGATAGGAAGGCCAATTATAAAGAACTTACTAACCGCGAAGTAGAGATATTGCAACTGATCACTGAGAGTTACTCAAACAAAGAGATCGCTAAACTACTGTATATCAGTGTAAAAACAGTTGAGACCCACAGAACCCATTTAATGGATAAACTCGATATACACAACTCGGTGGAGTTGACCAAATATGCTATCCGTAAGGGGATGATAAGTATTGATTAATCTATAGAGAGGTAGTTGTCCTATTGAGTGTTGGTGAGAACATGACCGCCTTTTGAACCATAGAGCCCACTGAAAAATCTAAAAAGTTCTGCAAAATTGGTATTTTTCAGTAGAGAATATAAGTCCTCCTTTTTTTAAAAATACAGCTTTTACCTGATGTAAAAATTTACAAAATTATATAATTATATAATAAGAATGTAAGTAAATATAATAAAGGTAAGAATATATATTATAAGACCAAGTAAAATTTTGCGTTGCGAGAGAGCGAGAAAAAGTTTAGAAAAATTTCATAAAATGTTTTAGGGTGGATTTGGGAGATTGACACTTCTATGAAATCGCGCAAAATTATTAATTAGTGATGTACAGTCTTAAAAAGGAGGTGGAGAAAGATGGCAGGAGTTGGAACAATAATGACAAAACGTGAAAAAGAAATTTTTCAGACAGTTAAGGAATTGGGCATAGCTTGTCCCAGAGAGATATCAGAAAGGGTGGGAATCTCACCAGATTGTGCAGAACAGCTTTGTAGGGATATGGTCTGGCTGCATATTTTTATAAAAAAAGGCCCCCGCTACGAAATCGCGCAAAATTATTAATTGATTACTACCCAAAAAGTAACCAAACTTCACAATAACATCAAACAACATATTTAATTATTTACTTTATGAACCTTAAAAACATAAATAGCAAAAATAGCTAAAACTCTTTATTTTATTGGTGTTTTATGGTATAATTTTTGGTAAAAATACCAATATATAAGGAGATTACCAATGTCATTTCACCTAAATACTGGTCAACAAATGTCTATTTCGGACTTCTAATATTAAGGGAAATATTTAACCAATCAGATGAAGAAGTCCTTAATTCATTAATGTTTGATCTTAGATATCAATATGCCCTTACATACCATCTTCTTTGGTTAATTCATCTTCTGTCTCTTTTAGGGCTTTTATTAGCTCTTGATTTATCTGGTGTTTCTCTAAGTTCTCCATAAGGTAGATTTACCTCCTTTTTTGAAAAAGAATGTTTCTTCTTTTCTTTTGAGGTAAGTCTACCTTTTTTATTTACCACTTGGTAAGTATTTTCTCTAAAATCCCCAATTAAAATTTTACACTAACTGGGTAATAATTTGTTACCACATAATTTCGAAATTCAAAATAAAAACCCTTATATATCAGGATTAAAGAGATTTAAAGAGTCAAAAATGGCTCTTTACTGTCAAAGTTGGGTTTCAGTGGAAAATATAAGTGCTCCCTTTTTTTAAAATACAGCTTTTCCCTGATTTAAAAAATTACCAAATTATACCATTATATAATAAGAATATAAGTAAAGATAATAAAGGTAAGAATATATATATGGTAATGTAGGGGCACGATGCATCGTGCCCACAGTAAACGGAAATAATATAAAGACAGGAAGGTGGCACTCAAGTAATATTGAGTGCCACCCTACAACATAATTATAACCAATCTTATTTCCTACGCAATACGCGATACAAGATATAATCTGTTGAAAATATTTTTTAAGCTTTTTGGGGAATAATCATAGGATAGAATATGTCGAATAAGATCTGTGATGTTGGTTTTGGAACAATAAGAAGGTAATTGACCTGCATAGAGGAATACATTAACAGGGATAATTTTTGATCAAATGGAGGTATCATGGAAGAAGATAAAAATATAAGAAGATGTGATGGTAGTGGAAGGAAAGATAAAATATTAGACAAAACTATCAAAGTTCTACTAATTGAGAATAATCAGTTAGATGTTCAATCAATACAAGAAATGCTTACTAAAGAGAAGAATATTCAATTCGAACTGGAATGTGTTGACTGTCTCTCGAAAGGTTTAAAGCGTCTTGTAAAAGGAGGAATCGACGTGGTACTCTTAGACCTCTGTCTACCAGAGAACAAGGGGCTTAGTATATTCGGCAAAGTTCACAACCAAGCACCTCAAGTTGCAATTGTGGTACAGACCGTTCTTGCTGATGAATCAACTGCAGTCAAGGCGCTTCAGAAGGGAGCACAAGATTATCTTATTAAGGGCTCGGTGAATAGAGATTTACTGGTGCGCTCTTTGCGCCATTCCATTGAGCGCAAGCACACAGAGAATGCATTGCGAGAGAGCGAGAAAAAGTTTAGAAAAATTTCAGAAAATATTTTGGAGTGGGTTTGGGAGATTGACACTAATGGAAAATACACTTATTCGAGTTCTATTGTCAAGAAGATAGTAGGATATAAACCTGAGGAAATAATTAAAAAACATTTTTATGATTTATTCCATCCTGATGAACTAGAGGAAATGAAGAAAGAAGCGTTTAAAGTATTATCAAAGAAACAATCTTTCAAAGGATTTATAAGCCGAAACATGCACAAAAACGGCAAAATAGTCTGGCTCTCAACTAGTGGATGGCCTATACTCGATGAGAAAGGAAGCCTTATTGGATTCAAGGGCGTCAATATTGATATTACCAAACGCAAGCAAGTGGAAGAAAAAATCAGACAAAGCGATAAGAAACTACAAAGAACTTTAAAAGGGGTAATCCATATAATAGCATCAACAATTAAAACGAGAGATTTCTATCTTACTGCTCATCAACAGCGCGTGACCAAACTCGCCTGTGCTATAGCTAAAGAGTTAGGTCTCTCAAAAGAGAAAATCAACGGAATCCATATGGCTGGAATCATACACGATCTTGGTAAAATAGGTATCCCAAATGAAATTCTTACCAAAAACTCTCGGTTAACAAAGAGTGAATTTAATATAATTAAATGCCATTCTATAATTGGTTACAGGATATTGAAAACGATTGAGTTTCCATGGCCGGTTGCCCAAATTGTACTTCAACATCACGAAAGGATTAATGGTTCAGGTTATCCCCAGAGGCTTTCTGGTAGAAACATTCTTATAGAAGCAAAGATCTTAGCTGTAGCTGATGTTGTTGAGGCAATGTCCTCTCACAGACCGTATAGACCACCCCTCGGTATAGATAAGGCCTTAGAAGAGATTTTTAAAAATAAAGGTATTCTTTATGATCCTGAGGTAGTAGATGCTTGTATCAAATTATTTAGAGAAAAAGAGTTTAAGTTTTAATCATAGCAGCGCGGTATACCATGCTGTATATAAAATTTGAGATAGAATGGGTAAATTACCTGCAAATTCGCTTACCTCAAATGCTGGTAAGTTTAGTGAATGGCAATTACTTATTTGTTTTAGGAGAAAAACAAGATGAAAGACGAGAATAAAACCAAAGAGCGACTTATCCAGGAATTAAAGAAAATGCGGGAAAAAATTACTAATTTGGAAGAAATAACAATTGAGGGAAAGCGGGTCAAGAAGGAATTAAAGAAATCTGAGAAAAAGTACAGAGATTTAGTTGAAGAAACCCCAATCGGTATAGCTAATATAGACAACATAGGCATCCTTACCTATATTAACAAGAGATTAGAAAAGATCACAGGTTATTCACGAGAGGAAGTCGTGGGTAAGAATGTTTTTAAACTCGGTGTGTTCTCTAATGAAATGCTAAAAATTCTAAAAGGACGATTAAAAGCTAGAT
>Ga0209979_1000715_pt1 | contig 42007 bp, 35 predicted proteins | sample AnhtaG_FD_183114 | JGI IMG/M metagenome (GOLD analysis project Ga0209979, IMG submission 183114) | Deep subsurface microbial communities from Anholt, Denmark to uncover new lineages of life (NeLLi) - Anholt_01485 metaG (SPAdes) (version 2) | ecosystem: Environmental > Aquatic > Marine > Oceanic...
GCCTCCGCCAAGCGGCGACGGGCCAACTGCCCAGCCAAGTATTCTATCTTAGCCTTGATCGCCTCTTGGGGGGCCAACTCCTCTGCCCTCAAGTAGTGGCGCGCTGTGCCACCCCGCTTGATCGCCTCTGCCAGTTTCGTCTCCTGCGAGGCCGAGAGGAGGGATACCCGACCTATCTCCCGCAGATACATCCTCACCGGGTCGCTCGTGATCTCCGGACCACCTAGCAGTATGTCCAGTTCCTTCTCCCCTTCCGCCGACGCGGTCGCCACCTCATTCACCACCTCCACACCCATATCCGTGAGGATGCAGTAGATGGCCTTAGTCCTTTCCCCGTCACCCTCCACTTCGGGAAAGGCCTCTAGAACATCTTCTTCGGTGAGGAACCGCTGTTGGGCTCCTTGGGCGATCAGCCCATCGACCGCCAACTCCTGTGGAGAGGGCTTAGACATACCCTTCTGCTCCGTACAATGCTAAGATAACGTGCCCACCAACCCTGAGCCTTCCACTCAATTGGACCCATCGACGTTCTCTGGTGCAGAGGATCGACGAATGCTCTCCACATACTCTTCCAACACCTCAAGGCTGTATCGGCGGTGGCCTCCCGGTGTGCGAAAGGGGACAAGTTCCCCCTCCTTCTCCATCTTCCCCAAGGTCACCAGGCTTACCCCCAAGTACTCTGCAGCCTGCCGCGCCGTCATCCGAAACTTCCTTCGATCGCTCAGGTCTTCCATCGTCTTCCCTTCAAGTCAACACAACAGAGGCACGCAGAGGCGAAAAGAAGTGGAAAGAACCGCTTACATCTGTATTTAATAGCACGTTCTAGATGGCTTGTCTATGGTAAGATGGTACTAAGGCCCGCCTAGTACCTCCAAAACCTCAAACGAGCCTGATTTCTAGGCGGTTAGCGGGCCTTTCTTGGAATGTCGCCGCTTTTTCGCCTAGCGAGAAATCTTAAAGTGGCGCCTATGCAATTCATATCGTTCTAGCCTACTTTTTGTCATTTTTAGCCGTTTTATAGCTGTTTAGTAATATTGACAATCAATCTCTCCTGTGATATACTAAACATAGTACTAAAGTACTAACGCGCAAACTAGCATGAGTAGTGGTGTTCTTCCTCGTAGAGTCTGGTGCGAAGGAGGAATCGAGAGGTGGAGAAGCGCTGATGGTTCCCTGGCCTGTCATCCCTCGATCCTGTCGGGTTTAGGACAGGGCATGCCAGGACAGGCTCCCTAGACCAGCAGATGATTGGCGCGTTTGTTTTACGAAGACGAGTACGATCCCGGCGGCGATGAACTGAGGGCTGTAGAGTGGTCACTTGGCCCCGCAAACCATGCGGGACGAGGCCCCCAGGGAGCCAATAGTGAAACCGGCCGGAGGTAGGGTCGGTTTTTGCATTAGAAATATGTGCTCAATTGCGGGGTTTGGAACTTGAGAATCGATCGGTCGTTACGCGGGCGGTAACGACGCAAATTGCAGAGCCAGCCAGTTGGCTGGCTCTGCAGGGGGGCCAGGTCAATAGACCCAAGCAGGTTTGCTGCTCTCAAACCTACCAGGCCGCTGTCGCTGACGGTCTTCCACACTTGCCCGTGCTGCAGAGTCCGTGTAGTTCGTCAGACTGACAGATACTGACCTGACCTAATATACATTATATCACAAAACCATGCGAGATGCAACTGCTATGCGAAATGCAAGTACTATACGAAACGCAACGCTCTTTTCAGCGCATAGGTGTTTTTGATAGAAGCTAACCAGTGACCGTCCGCATTTCCGGTGGAGAGTTTGCTGCCATGGCTGACATCTTGTCCAACGCTAAACTGGAGCACGAGAGGCCACTAGAGCTGAAAACTGCAGCAGGGGATATCGAGTCTTACCTGGGCGACATCGCTGCGACCCTGGCTGTGCTTCCTAGAGATCGAATCATGGAGGTGGTTGAGGCTCTCCACAACGCCCGGCTAGACCGTAAACACGTCTTCATCCTGGGTAACGGCGGGAGTTCAGCAACTGCTTCGCACTTCGCCTGTGATCTGGCCAAGGGGAGCGCTGTCCCAGGTCGGCCCCGCTTCAAAGCGATTGCCCTCACCGACAATATGCCCCTCCTTACCGCTTGGGCCAATGACACTTCCTACGACAACATATTCGTCGAGCAACTTGCAAACTTAGCAAGTGATGGCGATGTGGTCATAGGTATCAGTGTAAGCGGCAATTCGCAAAATGTGCTGAACGCTATGAAACTCGCGCGCAAGCTAGGCGCTATCACCATTGGACTTACGGGCTTCGATGGGGGTGAACTCAAGAACCTGGCGGATATGGCGATCGTGGTGCCCAATCACTGCATGCAACAGGTTGAAGACGTCCATTTGATCCTGGAACATGCCATCTGTACATTGCTTCGAGCGATGGCTCAAGAGGAGAGGGATCGCCTGAAACGGGAGAGAGAGACTTTCACCTTTATGAATTCAGAGATCGAGGAGGTTTTGAGATCTCTTGCTAAGGATCTAACCGCGACGTTGGAGATCACCATATCGTACGTCCTGCTCCTCGATGACGCTAGGCAGAATCTCATAGTCAGGCACTCCTACCCCATCCGGTCTCTGGAATTGGAGCCGGGAACCGGTCAGCGTATTAACCTATCTCAGGCCGTGGACTACGTTCGGGTGCTTGAGTCGAGAGAAGCCGCCGTCTTGCGAAATGATCACTCTCAACAGGCGGTTTCTCAGACTGAGCCCGACATGGCGATCAGTGATGGCTTCAAGTCCGTTGGTCTCGTCCCCCTGGAGGTGGCGGGGGAGGTGTGGGGTTTGATTTCCCTGGCAGAGATGCGCTCGTGGCAGCGAAGTCCGATCACCTCAGAAAAGATAGAGGTTTGCGGTAGGCTGGTGAGTCAAGCGGCATCAACCATTCAGGATATTGGCGCTCAGACGGTTGTCTCCCGGCCATCTGGCTAGGGGTTCATATGGTACAAGGAGAGCCCCAGGAAATCTTGCCTGGCAATACGGAGCGGGGGACGCCCTGAACTACCAAGATGCTCGAAGAATCAAGAGGAGCCAAATGAAGGTACTTGTCACTGGAGGAGCCGGATTTATCGGTTCTCACGTCGTTGACGGCCTGATTGAAGCGGGCCACGAAGTGGTGATCGTGGACAACCTATCAACGGGTAATAGGCGGAATCTCAATCCCAAGGCCATATTCTACGAAATGGACATAAGAGATCCCCAACTCCGTACAATTGTTGCCACCGAGAAACCCGACGTGATCAACCACCACGCGGCGCAAGCAAGGGTTCTGACTTCTCTTGCGTTGCCTATGCTGGACGCGGAAGTCAATATTTTGGGCTCTTTGAACCTCTTGGAATGTGGGCGAGATTTCGGGGTGAGGAAGTTTATCTACATCTCCACCGGGGGCGCCCTCTACGGCGAGCCCGAGTACCTCCCCTGTGATGAGAATCACCCCATCAGACCCATCTCTCCATACGGCGCCAGTAAGCACACCGTCGAGCATTACCTTTACCTGTTCAACAAGAACTACGGTCTAAACTACGCCATCTTGCGCTATCCAAACGTCTATGGCCCCAGACAAGACCCGGCTGGGGAAGCGGGAGTAGTGGCTATTTTCAGCCACCAGATGCTTAACGGGGAACGGCCGGTGATATATGGTAGCGGCGAGCAAGAGCGGGATTTCGTCTATGTCGAAGACGTAGTACGCGCTAACTTATTGGTCATGGCCAGCGGCGACGGAGGCACTTATAACCTGGGCTCGGGGAGGGGCACAAGTGTCAACGAACTTTTCGCCATGATGAAGGCGATCATTGAGTATGGGCAGGATCCCGTCTACGAACCTCCTCGAAAGGGGGAGGTCTTCAAGATTTGCCTTGATGGCACAAAGGCGAAGATCGAGTTGGGATGGAAGGCGACCGTATCTCTCCAGGAGGGTTTGGAGAGAACTGTCGACTTCTTCGCTAGCGAGCTCCCATCGAGCTCTTCCCGGCTGAAGCTGGCTCTCTAGATAGGCGACAGAAGAGTATGAAGGCCATGATCTTGGCGGCGGGCGAAGGGACCAGATTGAGGCCGCTCACGAACATGATACCAAAACCGATGCTACCTGTGGGGGGGAAGCCTCTTCTGGAACACACTATCTGCTGGCTTCGCACCCATGGTATTGAGCAGGTTGCTATCAACTTGCACCATGGTCCATGGCTTACACAAGCATATCTGGGGGATGGCAGTGCCTGGGGCGTGAGGATCACCTACTCCCTCGAGGATAGGCTGCTGGGGACAGCCGGCGCGGTTAAGAAGCTGCAGAGCTATTTTGATGACACCTTTGTGGTCGTCTATGGCGACGTGCTCACCAATATGGATCTGACGGGTTTGGTCAGCTTTCACCAAGCCAAGGGAGGAGGCGTGACGATCGCTCTCTATCGGGTGGAAAACCCGTGGACTTGTGGCTTGATCGCGTTGGATGGGGAAGGAAAGCTCCTTCGGTTCGTGGAGAAGCCTTCCCCAGAGGATGTCTTCACCGACTTGGCGAGCGCGGGGGTTTTCGTGATGGAACCGCGCGTGCTCGATCACATCCCAGTCGATACCTTCTATGACTTCGGACACCATCTCTTCCCCGCTTTGCTGACCGAGGGCGTACCTCTCTATGGCTATCCCACTGACGCATATCTGGTGGATATCGGCACCATGGAGAAGTACAGACAAGCTCGGTTAGACGTTCGAGAAGGTTGTCTACGATGATCATCACTCAAACCCCGCTCAGGATCAGCTTCCTTGGCGGCGGAACGGATTTCAAGGGGTTCTACAATCGAGAGGATGGCTTGGTCATCAGCTCGGCCATTGACAAGTATATCTTCGTGATCATCAAAGAGCGATTCGACGACAAGATCCGCGTGGGCTACACCAGGATAGAGCTGGTGGACAGCGTCGATGAGGTCCAGCATGACCTGGTGAGGGAGGCTCTGCGAAAGACCGGCATCGCCAAGCGGATCGAGATCTCCACTATGGGCGATATCCCATCGCGAGGGGTAGGGTTAGGATCCTCCAGCACGGTGACGGTGGGGTTATTGAATGCCATGTATACCTATCTGGGTGAGACCAAAGACGCGGAGACCTTGGCTAGAGAAGCCTGCGAAATCGAGATCGAAAGGCTGAAGAGACCCATCGGCAAGCAAGATCAATATATTGCCGCCTACGGAGGCTTGCGGTCTGTTCGGTTCCTAGGCGATGAGGCAGTCCGGGTCGACTCCCTGGAGATTGACGAAGAGGTGCGCCGCGAACTTAGCCGAAACCTCATGCTCTTCTTCACCGGTATCACCCGCGACTCGAGCGCGGTCCTGACAGAACAAGTAGAGAACATCAGAGACCGACTTCCTATTCTCCGCCAGATGAAAGCCCTAGCCACGGAAGCAAGGATATGCCTGGCAGAGCGGGCTCTCGAGGACTTTGGCTACCTATTGCATCAAGGCTGGGAATGCAAGAAGCAGTTGGCCAGCGGGATCACTAACGGGACCATTGAGGCTATGTATGAAGCCGCCCGCAAGGCCGGTGCCATCGGGGGCAAGATCAGCGGAGCGGGCGGTGGTGGGTTTCTCCTGCTCTATTGCCCACCTGGCAAACGGTCCGATGTTCGCGCCGCCCTCAGCCGTTTTAGGGAACTACCTTTCAATCTGGAGAAGGACGGGAGCAAGGTCATCTTCAACTATAGACGATCGTAACGGTAACGGTGAGGATGGATTCGACAGGGCGAATCGAGAACCAGAAAGCGGCCTCCAAGGTGGGTATCTTTCTTGACCGCGATGGAGTCATCAATGAGGAACGGTCAGACTACGTGAAGAACTGGCAGGAATTCCGCTTTCTTCCGGGAGCCTTGCAAGCCATAGCAAGGCTTAGCAAGGCAGGACTTCGCATCTTTGTGATCTCCAACCAATCAGTGATCAATCGTGGTCTGGCCTCCCTGGAAGACGTGGAAGAGATCCACCATCGGATGAAAAACGATGTCGAGCGGGCGGGGGGGATGATAGAGGGAATCCTCTATTGCCCCCACACGCCTGAAAAGAATTGCGAGTGTCGCAAACCACGTCCGGGTCTTCTGGAAAAAGCCGCCAAGATCTATGGACTTGAACTAGAACGATGCTATCTCATCGGCGACAAGCTCTCGGATGTCGCGGCAGGGCAAGCCGTGGGATGCCATTGCGTGTTGGTTCAAACCGGGAGAGAGGGCACTCAATCGGTCGGCGGTCAGGTGAGGACCCGCGGCAAGTATCGATCTTCTAGAGACATTGGCCAGGCCGTGGCCTGGATTCTGGAAGCCGAGAGAGAGAACAGCCCGATCGACTATTCGCCCGTCGGACGCAGGGGATCGCGTTGATTCATCCCTCTGCTGGCTGCACTTCATGTGTTTTGGTCGGGGATACCGAAGTTGTCGGTGGATATCGCAGGCAGCTCGTTGCTTGGGATACCCGGCGCCCTAGTCCAGGAGGTACGCAGTGAATGACAGAGACCTGCTCACCGTAGGAGAGGTAGCGGACTACCTGAGGATCACCAAGGGGACGGTTTGGCGATGGTGCCGAATCGGGAAGCTACCTGCGATCAAGATAGGCCACCAATGGAGGATCAGACGCGAGGGGCTGGAAGAGATGATTCGTCCCAGCTTGCCGCCCAACGACGGAGCGATAGGCGATCAGGAGGCGCTAGCTGTCCCCCTGACGGTGGGCCACGAGTTCGAAAGGGGAGATGGGGGAGATGGAACTGCGTGATATCCTATCCATAGTTAGGCGCTGGTGGTGGCTCCTCATCCTAGGAACCCTGCTACCTATGGGAATAAGCTACTATGTCACTTCCAGCCAGGCTCCTCTTTACCAGGCGAACGTTACGATAATGGTGGGGACAACCATCCAAAGCACTGATCCCAATCCAGGGCTGATGAACACCAGCACCGCTTTGGCTCGATTCTATGGAGAACTGGTAAGGCGGCGTCCTGTCACGGAGGCCGTGATTGAGCGATTAGGCCTGGCCCGCTCTCCCTCCGCCTTGGCGAAACAGATCACCACCGCCGTGGTGCCTGATGCACAGCTTCTGGAAATCGCTGTCATCGATACCGATCCAGGGCTGGCAGCGGAGCTGGCCAACGCTTTGGCGGAGGAGTTAGTTCGCCAAAGCCCCACCTCGGCGCAGGACTTCGAAGGCCAGCGGGCTTTCATCCTAAGCCAGTTGGATGACCTGCAGCACAAGATCCAAGAGACGGATGAAAATATCAACGACCTCCGGGACTCCCTATCTACCATGACATCCGCCGCCGAGATCCAAGAGGCTCAACTGACGCTGACTGGCTTGGAGCAGGTTCAGGCGTCTTATCAGTCTACCTACGCTTCGCTACTGGCCTCCCTGGGTGACACCCCGAACGCCTTAGCCCTCGTTGAGGCACCGATTGAGCCCTCATCCCCTATAGGTAATAGACGGGTACTGATTGTGGCCCTGTCTGGCATGATCGGCCTTTGTCTAAGCGCCGGTGCTGTCTATCTCATGGAGTACCTGGATGACACTCTCCGTTGGGAAGGCTGGCGCCAGCAGTCGATCGTCGATTTGCCGGTCTTGGGCGCGGTGCCTGAGATACCAGCCGGGGATGGGCCCCTAATCTCTCGTTCTCTACCGGGGTCACCTGAGGTCGACGCACTTCGTGCGCTACGAACGAACATCCTGCTTGCCCGAGGTTCTGAATCTGCGGGAAGCTTGCTCTTGACCAGTTGTCTCCCTAATGAGGGCAAGAGTGTGGTTGCTGCGAACCTGGCAGCTGATTTCGCCAGCCTTGGAAGGCCAGTAATCTTGGTAGACGCAAACCTGCGAACGCCTACCCTACACCAGATCCTCGGATTGCCGAACGAGCATGGTCTGTCCGAACTGTTGCAGGCGGATGACCCTGATATAGGCAACGCGTTGCAGGAAACCAACGACTCTAACCTACTCTTTCTGTCCAGCGGTGAATCTCCTACGGACCCGGCATCGCTGTTGATCTCAGAGCGAGCGCGGAGGCTGGTTTTGGCCTTGAGGAACCTATACTCTCCGAACAGACCCCTGGTCCTCTTCGATGGCCCAGCGGTACTCACAGGGCCAGAGTCCAATATCCTTGCGTACATGGTGGATGAGACAATTCTGGTAGTCAATTCGGCTCTGGTTGGGCGCGACATGCTTCGCCAGGTGAAAATGCGCTTGGAAGAACACGGACAAGCTGTCCTCTTGGGCATAGTCTTCAATGGTGTCAAACTGGACAGCAGGTTGCGAACTCGCTACCGAGTGAGCACCGGCCTGACACAGGATGCAGTCTGGGCTGGAGTACAAGGTGAGCCAGGGCAAAGTGGCCAGAGCTAGCTTCTCTCTCAGGATCGCCGGTCAAGACATATGTGCTAGCGCGAAGTTCTGTCGTTGAGTTGACGGAGCTAGCAGAGGGCCATCAACGGGTTACGGATGGCATGCAATCGTTAGCTCGGCGACGCGCTAGATCTAGCTCGCCACCCTGCGACACGGGCTGTACCAGTGTTGGAGGAGAGAACTGGGTGGCCCCGTTCTCCGAGTGGAGGGACGGGAGGGGCTCAATGATGTGGAACAAGCTCAAATTCTATATCGAGGGCCAGTCGACGGGTCTAGCACGCTATATCCTAGAGCAAATCCTGTTCCTTCTCCTCGGCTGGATGCCTGGCCTAGTAGGGATTGGGATGCGAGCGTTCATCTACAAGTTGATCCTGAAGAGCCATGGCTTGGCAGCCATTGAAAACGGAGTCCGGTTGAGCCAGCCGCGAAACATCGTTCTACACGACGGTGTCTACCTAGATCAAGGCGTCTATCTCCATGCTTGCCCCAACGGGATTGAGATAGGAGCCAAGACCTTGGTGATGCATCACGCTGTTCTGCACGTTTATAACTTTCGGGACATGCCACACTCGGGAATAAAGATCGGGCGCGATTCCCTGATCGGCGAATTCTGCGTCATCCGCGGACAAGGAGGCGTGCACATCGGTGACAAGGTATATCTGGCGCCACTGGTGCAGATTCTAGCGGTCAACCATGTTTACGATGATCCCAACAGAGCCATTGTCGAACAAGGCATCACCGCCGAGGGGATAGTGATCGAGGATGATGTATGGATCGGGGCTGGAGCCATAATCCTGGACGGTGTTCGAGTGGGCACCGGCAGCGTGATCGGAGCCGGGGCTGTGGTTACCGATGACCTGCCCCCTTACAGCGTGGCTACCGGCTCACCGGCCGAGGTCATCAGAGATCGTCGTGAGAGGGAAAAAACACGAAAGGTGGTGAGAGCTGAGATCTTTCACCGTTCCCTGCTCGAAGTCTGAGGCATCGAATGGACAAGATGAGACTACCTCAGTCTTGCGAGGCGTCTCCGCAACAGACACCGCCACAACGCAGTGGTGTGAGAGCGTGAGTGAGGTCCTAGACGTTGTGGCTCTGGCGACTGATTGATGCTCGAGCTTTCAGGGACGGAGTGAGAGCCGCCCAGGTCTCACGGAGTTTGGGGGTGAACGAGGGAAGCGAGATGGAGAAGGACCAACAGATGGCGAGCCCCTTCAGGACTGGGCGGGTAGACGTTTCTGTGATAATTGTGAATTGGAATACTCGAGATCTGCTGGCCCGCTGCCTTGACTCGCTATATGAAGCGACGAGGGACCTCTATCTTGAGGTCATGGTGGTGGACAACGCCTCTTCCGATGGTAGCCCGGCGATGGTCCGCAAGCGATTTCCGGAAGTGCACCTCGTTGAGAACCGACAGAACGTGGGATTCGCTCAAGCGAATAACCAGGGCATTGAGGTCTCCTGGGGACGCTATGTACTCTTGCTCAACAGCGATACTCGGGTGTGTCCTGGGTCGCTGCAAAAGACCGTTTGCTTCATGGATGAACACCCGAGGGCCGGAATCGTGGGAGGGCGGCTTCTCAATCCCGATGGGACTTTCCAGGCATCATACACACCCTTTCCCAGTCTCTGGCGGGAGTTCCTAATACTCAGCGGATTGGGAAGACTGCTCATCCGCCCAAACTTCCCCAGTTGTGAATCGCAGACCGAAAAGAGTGCCCAGAAGATCAAAGGCTATGTGGAAGGCGCGTATCTGATGGCTCGCCGTGAGGCCGTCGGTCAGATCGGTGGACTGGACGAGAGGATTTTCCTCTACGCGGAGGACGTGGACTGGTGCTATCGATTCCACCAGGCGGGTTGGGAGGTATGGTACCTACCACAGGCTCCCACTATCCACTACGGTGGACAGAGTAGCAAGAGGCAACAGGGCCGCACCGAAGCCGAACTCTATCGCAGTCGTGTGTACTTCTTCCACAAGCACTATGGCAGGGCAGCAGCGTTCTGCTTGAAGGCCCTTATCTACGTGACGATCTTAACCAAAATACTCGTTCATGGGCTACTTAGATACGTTACCAGTGGGCGCAGAGGCAGAACGGTCACCAGTTTGCAGGAAGTACGCCTGGCGCTGTCCAGCGTGGCTCCAGCATTTGGAGAGAGCATGACACCTTGAACACTCTCGCGTGCAGCCAGGTCTTGCGCTTGGCGCTGGATAGCGAGGCTAGAGTCAAGACTGAGAACGCGGTAAGATGCATGGCCCAGTCCCAGGCCCCTTCCGAGGACGACCTAGGAGAAGCAGGTTACTGCCAGAACTTATGACCGGGTGTGAGATGAACATACTGTACAGATTGAGTAGAAGTGTCAAGGTGTGGTTCAACTACCGGCTAGACAGAATCATCGATGTAAGTGAGCTGTTTCTGGGAGATGCCTACCGATTCCCTTGGCCATCAGCGCAGGGCACTGCCAAGCGCGTGGCGCGATTCATAGGTGATATTGCCTGGCTGCTGCGTGATTTCCCCCGCTTATCCGCCACCAGGGTGGTAAGAACAGATTGGACGATCGTTTTTGTGGGGGGGGACATAGGTTTGCGAGAGATCTGCCACCTCTTGCTTGAGGACAACGTTGAGCGACAGGAGCTGGGAAGAATACCGTTGTGGAAGCTCTCTGAAAGAACTCAACAATGGCTCGCGCAGGGAGTGGACCTTGTGGTATGCGAGTTGAGTCGGATCCACCCCCGACCGCTCAGCGGCACTCTCGCCTTTGCTGTACCCACGCTGACTCAACAGGCTCTTACCATTCCAGAGCCACTAGAGTCGCTCATTTCTGGCAAGAAGTTTGCGACCGAGCGCCACAGGCTGAACAAGGCCAGGCGGGCTGGGTTTAGCTACAGATTCAGCCGGTCCAAGGCCGATTTCGATCACTTCTATTACCGTATGCATTTGCCCTATGTCAAAGCCAGGCATGGCCGTTTGGCTCTAGTGAGTCGTTACGAAGACCAGTGGAAACGCTGGTTTGTCCGCGGGGGAGTAGTTCTGGTAACCCAACAGGACGAGCCAGTAGCTGGCGTGTTATGTTATGTGGCCAATGATACATGCTTTGACATTGCAAGAGGCGTTCTGGACGCTGATCCCCAGCTTCTTAAGCAAGGAATCGAGACCATGATCACCTGGTATGCCATGAACTGGGCCCGTGACCAAGGTGCCAAGATCTATGACATGGGAGCGCTCCCCTACTCGTATCGTGCTGACGGGGCCTTCAACAGCAAGCGCCGTTGGGGAGCGCAGGTAGTTAGGCCCAGAGGGATCTACGGCGTCTGGACATTCTTGGCCCAAGACCTCTCCGCGTCACTGCGAGATCATCTTAACAGAGTAGGCTTTATCAGCGAAATCGAGGGGAAGTTTTATGGGGTTCTGCTAAGCAGTGATGCAGATTCTATGGCAAAGAATGACCTTGGCCCGGAACTGCGCGCCGTAGAGAACCTGGGCCTGGATGGGCTAGTGGAGATATCAGCCAACACTGAACCAAAGACCCATAGTTTGACGACCTGGTCTGCCGGTGTACGGGAGAAAACCCAGGAGATAAGGGATCTTGACTGCAATGGTCACCTGTCCAAAGGTTATCATCATTGGTGTTGACGGCGGATGTTGGGACTACATAAACCCGCTACTGCAAAGCGGCCAACTCCCCAACCTCCAGCAGCTGGTTGACAATGGTTTGAGGGGAGTGTTGAAGTCGGCCTTGCCGCCCATAACGCCGGCTGCATGGTCATCGTTCATCACTGGGAAGAACCCAGGCAAGCACGGACTGTTCGATTTGCTCGTGAGAGTCGGTGAGAACTTGGTGCCCTTCAATAGCATGCATAGGTGTGGGACTCCCTTCTGGAAGCATCTGAACAACAGCGGTTTACGCGTGGGGATAATGAGTATACCTGTGACCTATCCGCCCGAGGAAGTTGATGGCTTCATGATTGCTGGCTTTGGCGCTCCCGAGAATTCCAGGAATATCACCTACCCGCCCACCCTATTGGAGTCCATTGAGAAGAAATATGGGGAGTATAAGGTCGTCATCTCGCACCAGGTTGCTGCTGAAGAAGGCCTGGATCCTTATCTTGCTGCCACCTTGGAGAACGAGGCCAGGCAAACGAGGATTGCCCTCGACATGGCGGAGGAGTACCAGCTAGACCTACTAGCCATCAATTTTCAGAGCGCCGATCACTTCAATCATTATTCCGGAGACTACGCCTATATAGAAGAGGCCTTGATTGGAATTGATCAAAACGTTGGGCGCATTATCGAGAAATTCCCGGATGTGGACTTTGTTGTCTTATCGGATCACGGCTCTCGTCGCTTGAAAGGCGTCTTTCTACTTCGCAACTGGATGGTCGACCAAGGCCTGGTGCGTTACTTGCCCAGAGAGATCAATAGCTTGACCGTTGCCGAGGTGAACCACGTCTTGGCCAGGATGCTGCAAGATCATCTCGGATGGAACGGTATTGGAGAAAAGGTGCTGAGAAGACTGGTGGGAGGACTCTTTAGTGGTCTGCCCGCTTGGGGTAAACGGTGCTATCTGAACACCTTGCTCAAGATCACACCTTACACCTTTTTTCATTACCAATATGCTGACCAGATTGACTGGAAGAGAACCCTGTGCTATGAGCTTTCAGGGTATGGTGGTTTTTATGTAAACTCTGATTGCGCGGCGCCAGACGGACGTGAGTATGAGGCCTTGCGAGACAAACTCATTAAGCTACTCTCCTCGATCCAGGATCCTATTACTGGTAAGCCGCTGGCTCAGCACATCTATAAGAAAGAAGAGCTCTACAGTGGCCCATTTGTGGACCTGGCACCAGATCTGATTACTGATTTTGGCCAATCTACCTATGCCTTCGAAGCTGGAGGCTTCCGGGACATTGCGAAAGGATCGGCCCTACTAGTAGAACCCGTCAACTATTATGGGGCTCATATATCAGACGGCATGTTCATTCTTTGCGGAAGACACTTTGAGGGATCAGCAGGATGGGTTGGACCTGCCTCAATCGTAGATATCCCCGCCACCGTTCTTCACCTGTTTGGCGTACCCATTCCAGAAGATTACGATGGCAGAGTGCTCCTAGAGCATATTTCCCAGCAGTTTATGGCTACGACACCGATTCGCTTTCAAAAAGGTGATGGTGAGTTGACAAGGAGTACAGAAGATCCCTTCTCTCGAGAAGAGACGGAAAGCCTTAAGGAGAGACTAAGAGGATTGGGTTATATTGGCTAAGATCGAATGCTCTTAGCTGAGGGTCATACATAATGCCTTCCGTTACACCTACAACAGCAACTGCAAAGGCTGAGCCACTTGCTAGACTGGTGCTTCAAACTGTAGCGCGCAACACTGCGTTTATGCTCGGGGGGCAAATCTTGATCAAGGTATTTGCCTTCATTTTCAGCGTCTATGTAGTGCGCCGTCTCGGGGATGCACACTTCGGGCGCTATTCGGCCGCCCTGGCCTACGTGGCTATCTTTGCGATGTTTACTGACCTGGGCACTTCGGCGCTCTCTGTGCGCGAGATGGCACGCAAGGAGGAAAACATCGCCTGGATGGTGCCCGACATTATAGGGCTGCGGGCAGTTCTCTCATTCCTAGCAATAGCAGGGATCACCCTCTCAGCCTGGCTGTTGGGCAAAACGGGCGACATCCTGCTGGGTATCTTCGTCGCCAGTTGCGGGCTGCCGCTCTACGCCTTTCAGGGACCGCTCGACAGCGTGATGATTGCTCGGGAGCGACTCGATTGGTCTTCGGCTTTCAGAGTCGTGAATCAAGTGGTCTTTATGACTGTGGGTGCCATATTGCTCCTCGTCGGAGCAGGATACATCGGCCTCTTGCTTGCTTCTCAAGTTGGGGTAGTTGCTATGGGGCTGGCGTCGGTTTATGTCGTGAGACGGGTGCTGAGATTGCATTTTGAAAGGCCCAATCCCTTCCATTGGTGGGGTCTGCTGCGAGTGAGTCTTCCCTTTGGCATTATGGGAGTGGCAGGCTTCTTTCGCAGCAATTTCGCCATCGTCTTCATGTCCTTCCTGTTGACGGACGCGGCCGTCGGCTGGTACAGTGCGCCGTACAACTTGATCCTGACGATGTTACTGGTGGCGCAGAGTCTGGCGGTTTCGATGTACCCGACCCTAGTCAAGGAGTACGACTCGGGGCGGGGGTCGATTCGGGGCACGGTGCAACGTGGGTTGAGGTATCTGCTGTTGCTTTCGTTGCCCATCGCCGTGGGGGGGATGCTGTTGGCCGACCGGATCATCATCTTGCTCTATGGCCGTGAATTCGCGCCCGCTATCCCGGTGATGCAAGTACTGGTTTGGGCACTGGTTCCCATGTTCCTGGCAGAGCTACTGGGGCGTACCGCCTCAACAATGCACCTGGAGAAGAGACTGACCCGGATGGTCATCGTCAATGCGGTGATTGGCGTGTCGCTCAGCGTAGGTCTCATCTTCAAGTACGGTGAAGTCGGCGCAGCTCTTGCGATGGTCCTCACGCGCCTGGTCGGCATCGTGCTCTCATCTGTGGTTATCGGGCCAGCTCTGCTGCTCAGGGGGAACGCGGGACGCCTGCTCCGCGTCGCAGGAGCCGGGGTGTTGATGGGCGCGCTGGTCTGGCAACTGCGCCATGCTTCTTTCATGGCGGCGCTGGACGGCAAAATCGCGCTGCTATCGATGGTTGGCACTGGCGCGGTTGTCTATGGCGCAGCAGCGCTCTTACTGGGAGCCATCACCCCCGGCGAAGCGCGCTACATACGCGACATTGCCCAACGCACCCTGGGAAAGTTGGGGCGCGGAAAAACGAAAGCAGCTATCAGACATATGGAACCATAGATTCCAACATCACCAGGCGCTTGTGTCGAAGAAGCATTGCCGTAGCTCGGCATCTCGACACAGGAGAAGGATGAGGTCTTTCAGACAAGAGTGAGCCTTGCTATGAGACCAGAAACGATTGACGACCTGGCCGTAAATGGTGGGTGGCCAGTGCGAGATACCTTTCTTCCATTCGGCGCCCCCTGCTTGGGCGAGGAAGAAGTGGCCGAGGTGGTTGACACTCTGCACTCAGGCTGGATTGGCACTGGTCCCAAGACCAAGCAATTCGAGCGGGAGTTCGCCACCTATGTTGGCTGCAAGCACGCAGTGGCGGTCAACTCGTGCACGGCTGGCCTCCACCTGAGCCTGCTGACAATCGGCGTGGGGCCAGGAGACGAGGTGATTACAACACCCCTCACCTTCGCCGCCACCGCTAACGTCATCGAACACTGTGGCGCCAGACCCATTTTCGTTGACATCGACCCGATCACGCTGAACATCGATCCAGCGCGCCTTGAAGCGGCTATCACACAGTACACCCGTGCAATCATGCCGGTCCACTTTGGTGGCTTGGCCTGTGACATGGATGCCATAATGGAGATCGCTCACCGCCTGGGATTGATCGTGATCGAGGATGCCGCTCACGCGATTGGAACGCGCTATCGAGGCCAGATGGTCGGGTCCATCGGGCATTTGACCAGCTTTAGCTTCTATCCCAACAAGAACATCACCACGATCGAGGGTGGAATGATCACCACCGATTGCGACGAGTGGGCCGAGAGGCTGCAGGTCTACCGGCTCCACGGCATGAGCAGTGACGCTTGGAAGCGATATCGTACCCGGCGCTTGACACTGAGCGACGTCGTCCTGCCTGGCTACAAATATAATATGACCGATGTGCAGGCTTCGCTGGGGATTCACCAATTGCGTAAGCTGGAGTCCTTCCTGGCAGTGCGGGAGGCACATGCCAAGCTATTCGACGAGGCCTTCGTCGAGATGGAAGGCGTTTCCCTTCAGCGTCGTTCCACCGATGGGGAGGATCGCCACGCGCTACACCTCTACGTGTTGCTGCTCGCCCCGGATCGGTTCAGCGTCAGTCGCAACGAGATCATCGATGCGCTGCTGGCCGAGAACATCGGGGCGGCCCTGCACTATCGCGCGTTGCACACGCACCCCTTCTATCGAAACAAATACGGCTACCAGCTGCAGGATTTCCCCAATGCATATCAAGCGGGACAACAGATTCTCTCTCTGCCTCTCACCCCAAGGATGACTCGCTCCGACGTGCACGACGTCATCCAGGCCGTGCGCAAGGTACTGGGGGCCTTTCACCGATGAAAGTGATTGACGACGTTCCAAAAGACCTATGGGACCAAGTGGTTGCTAGGTGCAACTACGCCACCTTCTTCCATACGTCCACTTGGGCAGAGATTCTCGCCCAGACCTATCCGACCATGGACATATTCACGAAGGGCTTCGCCCTCGATGATGGTGTGGTGGCAATTGTGCCTCTGGTCGGCACTACTGAAAGAAATCGATATTTCAAGTGGTACGAGTCTATTTACCCGGGGGGCTATGGCGGGCCTGTGGCGGAGCGGAATCTTACCCAGACGGAGATCAACTATATCTTCGAGCACCTACCGAGTGCGCATACCGCATATCTCCACGTGATGGGCAATCCCTACACACTCTACGATCCGCCGCCTAGCTACAGGCGATCCCAGCTATACACTCAAGTCCTGAGCCTGGTCGAAGGCTTTGATGCCATCTCTAAAGGCCTCTACAAACAAAAGAGGCAAAGGATCAAGAAGGCAAGGGAAATGGGAGTAGAGATTGGTGTCGCACAAACAGAAGAGGATTTCAGGTCCTACTACGAGGTATATGAAGATAGTCTGAGGCGATGGGGAGACAGTACCTTGATCAGCTACCCCTACGCTTTGTTCGAGCAGATCTGCCGCTATGGTTCGGACGGCGTAAGATTATGGATCGCAGAAGTAGATGGCGAGATTATCTCAGGAAGCGTGAATTTCTATCACAACCGCTATGTCATTGCTTGGCACCAGGCTACTCGTGAGAGTCACTTCCGGTATCACCCGGTACCCCTGCTGAAATCGGAGATCATCAAGGACGCTTGCCAAAGAGGATTCAGCTACTACGATCTTGGCCCTAGCGGGGGCCTGAAGGGCGTAGAGAAGTTCAAGCAGGAATTCGGGACCCAAAAGATGTACTTTTGCAGCTACGCATGGAACGACAATACACTTTACCACAGCTATCGCAAAGCCCGCAACCTGGTATTGAGGCTGCTCAAGGGAACGATCCGAGCGACAGAGCAGGAGTCTCAAGGTGGCTAAAGAGCGCACAAGCGTATGTGAAGAGCTGGAGCATCGGCTGGGCCAAATATCGGGGAGACAACGTGTCTTCCTTACCAGCAGCGGGACGGCAGCAATCTACTTTGCGTTGCACGCTCTACACATTAAGGAAGAGGTAATTATCCCTGCAATCGTTTGTCCTTCAGTCTACTACGCTGTGCGAGCCGCCGGCGCTGTGCCCGTCCTGGCTGATGTCAGCCTGCTAGACTTCAACATCGATCCTCAGTCAGTCAGCCGATTACTGTCCCCAAGGACGAAGGCTATTATCACCGTCAATCTCTTTGGCTATCCAGCGATGACAGAAGAGATAGCTCAACTGGTGCGATCAACCAATGTTTTGCTAATCGAGGATGCGGCACAGAGTATCGGCGGAGCCAGGTCTGGAAGACCGCTGGGCAGTTGGGGAGATGTCTCGATCTTCAGCTTCGGGTATTCGAAAATCATTGCGGCCGGTGGAGGCGGGGCAATCCTGACGGACGACGCAGCAATTGGTGATGCTGTGGGCTCTGAGTTGGCGGCGGCACAAAGTATCACAAAACATCTCGCAGAAGCCAAGTACTATCTTTCTCGCTATCTTGTCAGCCACTTCATGGATCAATACGTGAAAAGCCGAACTCGGTGGGCAGATCTGGCAGTCGATAGGGCTCATCTGTTTCTTAGGTGGCTTTTCTCTGGGCAGATGAAGGACAGACACGTAGTTCGGGCCTTAAGGGGGCTCAGGGAATTCGAAGAGTTGGTTGTCCCTCGGGCAAGGATTGCGGAGATCTACCGTACAAGGCTTCTCCATCCTGATATTGGTCACTCCGTGTACGAGAACGGCCAGGGGATCGTGTGGCGCTACAGTATGCTTGTTCGGGACCGAGACCAGCAGGACCGGATTCTCAAAAGGATCAATGAGAAACGGACCGTGGCAAGCAAACACTATCCACCGTTGCACTGGCACTTCCCAGAATCCACTCCGCCAGCCGGCCTACCAGCGTCAGAGCAGGTGGGAACCAGAATCATCAATCTGCCAGTGTCACCGGATGTAACTCAGTCTTCTATAACCTCTCTCTGTGACTTGTTCCTGGAAGCACTGACACACGATGCTCAGACTGAATAGACTTGGTTGAGGATAGGGTTGGGACTGACTTTTTTTCATGTGAGGCAATAGGCCCAGTAGGGCCCTTTTGGCCATCTCACGAGCGGCGCTTCGCTGCCCTGAGTGAGGAGACGGCATGCACCTGCTACTAGCTGCTCATTTCTTCCCGCCAGGCCATCTTGGGGGCACAGAAGTTCTGACCTTGGGGCTAGCCCAAAGTTTGCAGCGGGCTGGACATTCGGTGCAGGTCATCTGTGCTGAGGATTGGGAGACAGCGCCTAGTCACAAGATCCATCACACGGACGACATCTTCCAGGATGTTTCTGTCCGGCGACTCCATTTCAACTGGATGAAGGCCCCCGATGTATTCCGATACCTCTACGACAATCCAGAAGTGGAGCGACACGTTACTGATCTCCTTCGCCAGACACGGCCCGATGTCGTCCATATTACCTCCTGCTACTCTCTTTCGGCCAGCGTTGTTTCGGCAGCACATGGGCTGAAGATTCCCATTGTGCTATCGGCTACCGATTTCTGGTTTCTGTGCCCGCGTAATACCCTCCTACGGGCCGACGGTTCGCTGTGCACTGGCCCGGGAGATCCCTGGCAGTGCACGCGCTGCATGCTGTCGAACGCAAAGATCTATCGCTGGCCCCGGAAAGTGTTACCGGAAAGGACGGTGGCCCGTCTCCTGCAAACGATTAGTCGGTACCCCTTGCTCACTCGTCGGCGTGGCCTACGGGGTATGCTCGGCGACTGGCATGAAAGATTCTCTGCTCTATGTCAAGCACTCCGAAAAGTTGACCGTATCATCACCGCTTCTCATTTCCTCAAAGGGCTGTTCATCGAGTATGGAGTGTCGCCTGAGAAGCTGGAGTTCTCAGCTTATGGATTCGACACCTCATGGGCCAATGGTTATGAGGCGAAGACACCATCCTCGCACGTCCGTGTCGGATTTATTGGCCAGATACTGCCTTTCAAGGGGCCGGATGTCCTGATCAGAGCTTTAGTCAGCCTAAAGCCGAACGTGCCGGTGCAGCTGAAGATCTATGGAGATCTGGCCAAAGCGCCGGCCTATGGTCAACAACTTCGTGCGTTGGCTGCCGGCGACCGTCGCATCTCCTTCTTGGGCACGTTTGACATTAGCTTGATGGGCCAGGTGCTATCGGAAATTGACGTGTTAGCTGTCCCTTCAACTTGGTATGATTTTCCACTGGTGATCCCCTCGGCTTTTGCGACCAAGACCCCAGTTCTAGCGACTGATTTGCCCGGCATGAATGAATTGGTCAAGCATGATGTCAACGGATTGCTCTTCGAACGTTATGATTGGATGGGTCTGGCTCAGCATATACAACGTTTGGTTGATGAACCGGACTTGCTAGAGAGAATCCGAGCAAGTATCGAGCCAGTCAAGACACTGAGGCAGATGACGGGGGAGTACGTAGCGGTGTACACATCATTACTCAACGACAAGCCCTGCGTGACGATGGGACAAACCAGGCTTCAAGAGGGCATGCCATGACGCAGATGAACACACTTTCGGTGGTCATTCCAGCTCTCAATGAGGAGGACGGGATCAGGGACATCATCGAGCGTGTCCGCTCCATTGAACCGCGCTTGCCGAAAGTTGGCATCCAGAAGCTGGAGGTCATCGTGGTGGACGACGGCTCCACAGACCACACGGCTGAGATCGTCTCTGAGTTCCCCCACGTCCGGCTGATCCGGCATGGTGTGAACCGAGGCTATGGTGCAGCCCTGAAGACAGGCTTCTGCCACGCTCATGGTGAGTGGTTGGCGTTTCTTGATGCTGACGGCACGTATCCGGCAGAGTATTTGCCCGAATTGTGTGAAGTTGCACTGGGAAATCAGGCCGATGTGGTGATCGGTTCACGCATGTCAGGCGCTGATTCGGAGATGCCGACTATGCGTCGGCTGGGAAATAGGCTCTTCGCTAGCCTATTGAGCTTTGTCGGCAATGAGCGCATCGCGGACACAGCAAGCGGGATGAGGGTGCTGCGCAGAGAGGCGTTGGGCTTCCTTTACCCGTTGCCTGACGGTCTTCATTTTACCCCGGCTATGAGTACGCGGGCCTTGCACGAGCAACTCAGGATGATAGAGGTGCCTATCCCCTATAGAGAGAGGGTCGGTCGCTCCAAGCTCAGCGTCGTCCGTGACGGCGTGCGATTCTTGTACTCCATCATCTGGACAGCGATGAGCTACAACCCTCTCCGCATCTTAGGGTTCCTGGGACTGGGGGCAATGTCAGTAGCCGCCGCGGTAGGCCTGGCTCTGGTCCTCATGCGCGCCAGCGGGATAACGAGCTTGGGGCCGTGGGGCGTTTTCAGTGTCTTCGCTGCGTTGGTGTTGGGAGTCTCAGGAGTCAGCATCTTTGCTCTGGGGGCGATGTTCAACTACCTGGTCTCTCTGTTTCACAAGCGACCCGTTCGCCAGGGGCTCTTCGGCAGGCCCATTTTCAACCCGTCGCTGGACCACCAATTTGGCTGGATGGGATTGCTGTCGGCGATCGTCGGCGGGATGTTGGGGCTGGTTAGCTTGGCTCTGAGCCTCAACGGCTGGCCCCTCTCGCGCCTTTGGCTGTACCTGCTGGGCAGCGCACTGTTGATCCTCGTGGGGGTGCAACTGGTGATCTCGTGGGTGGTAATGCGTGTGTTGGAGGAGTTGAGCCAAAGGGACACCTCAGTGAGGCAAGATCAGGAGGGAAGCCACTACTGAACGTTCCCACCTTGGGTGAGTTTCTGACAGCATTCACCTCCTGAGGATAGTGGTTTTACCGAGCGAGCGATTTGATCATGCCATGGACAGCCGTGCAGCCCGTCACGTACTGGATTCTAGCGGGGCTGCTACATGAACTTGTTTGACCGCAAATAGGAGTGTAGAGCGATACCCTTGGTGAGCAGTTATCTGCTCCAGCTCTATTCGATTCGTCAGAGGCAACGTAGATGGATCCGATTGGCAAAGAGAAGCGTGGTTTGCTTGAAAATCCGTCCTGTCTCGGGGGGCAACAGCCGGTAGACATCCTATTTGTCAACCCACCATCGCCTGATGGCGGGGTTTGGATACGGAGCCAACATCGTGTGGGGCGGCGTTCCCGCGAGAATATGATCTGGCCCCAGGTCTCTTTGGCACAGTTGGCCGCGATGGTGCATCCCGACTACAGTGTGGAGATCATCGACTGCATCGCCGAGAGGACGACTTGGGCACAGTTTGACCAGTACCTGAGAGATAAGCGAGCTCGCTACTACGTAACCCAAGTCACCGCCCCCACTCTGACTAACGACATGTACGGCACCTTCCTGGCCAAGTCGCTGGGTGCGCGGACGATCGCTTTCGGCACGCACGTTACTCCGTTGACTCATGAGACCATGGAGTCCTTCCCCAGCCTGGACCATGTCCTGTGCGGCGAGCCGGAGTTGACCCTGCGGGAGCTGGTGGAGGCGTATGAGGAAGGGCGAGACCTGGCAGGAGTGCTGGGGCTGGCTTATCGAAGGAATGGCGAGATCGTGGTCAATCCGGATCGACCTCTTGTCCAGAATCTGGATGATCTGCCTCTGCCCCTGCACCACCTCCTGCCCTTGGACAAGTATCGCATTCCAATGGTCAGGGGACCCTATGCCTTCGTGGTTACCAGCCGGGGATGCCCAGGTGCTTGCCGCTTCTGCATAAAACATGTCACCTACGGCGATTCGGTGCGAGTGCGCTCCCCCGAGAACATCTTGAAGGAGCTGTGGCTCCTCGAGAAGCTAGGCATCAGCAATATCAATTTCTACGCTGACCTCTTCACGGTTGATAGGGATCAGGTAATTGGGCTATGCGAGCTCATCTTGGAAGAGGGTCTCGAGATCGGATGGACCTGCAACAGTCGGGTCGATTTCGTCGACCGGGAGTTGCTGCGTCTGATGAGAAGAGCGGGATGCTGGATGATCGCCTGGGGTATTGAGTCGGCCTCAAAAGAGATTCTGAGGCGAACCAGGAAGGGGACAAATCCAGACAAAGTCGAGCGGGCTCTCCGCTGGAGCAAGGCCTCGGGGATCAAGAACTGGGGTTATTTCATGATCGGCCTCCCGGGAGAGACCGAAGGGACCATTCGGCAGACCATTGATTTCTCCAAAAGGCTCCCTCTGGACCTGGCCCTTTTCCACATTGCTGCACCCTACCCGGGCACCCCTCTCTATTACGAGGCCGTGGAGAAAGGATGGTTCAAAGCCGCCCGCTGGGAGGATGTGGATATGGACCGCTCTACCGTCCTGGAGTACCCCAATCTGTCCGCAGAACAGCTGGAATACCACGCTCGCCGAGCTTTTCGAGAGTGGGTCTTGCGCCCTGGGCCGATCTTGACCTATCTCAAGAGCATTAACAGTCTGTCGGTCCTCAAATCAGGCATCAGCATAGGATTGCAGCACCTTGATTGGCTAAGGAGATAGAGGTGAAGTAATGGAGCGCTGAAGAACAGGATCCAGGCTGCCTGATCGGATCTCGACGGTTGACCCTTGGGGCACAGTCACCCCCAGATGATCCTGACAGACTCTGGATTCCCCGGGGCAAGGTGGCGATCGGGCAGGTACAAGTCTTTCAATTGTTTCGATGCTTGGGTTTCTATTGCACGAGTGGGCTCGACAGTGGCAAGAAATGTGTATGAAAAAGGCGGAGGAAAGGAGGAATCGAACATGAGAGTGTCACTTCTCTTGATCCTAGTGGCTGTAGTTACTGGTGTGACCGGGCAGCTCTCTCTGAAAATGGGCATGGATTGGGTAGGGACCATCGATGGTGGTAGTGTTGCTCACCCGGTTGAGACCCTCAGCAAGGTCTTCCGAAGCCATCTGGTTTGGGTAGGACTCGCTCTGTACGGTTTGGGGGCTGTCGCCTGGTTGATAGTCCTTTCCCGACTCGAGTTGAGTTTCGCCTACCCGTTTCTGGCACTGTCCTATGCCATCACGCCTGTCCTGGCGTGGCGCATTTTGGACGAATCCGTTTCGGCGCTGCGGTGGCTGGGCATCGCGGTGATCATCTTGGGGGTGGTGATTGTTTCCCGGACCTGAGAAGCGATGGCAAGCTGGTCGCAGAGCAGGCTAAAGGATCTATGCTATGTCCGATCATCTCACACAAGGTGTCCGTACTAAAGGGAAAGTATTCGTTATCGGCTTGGATGGGGCGACCTTCGATCTGATCAAGCCATGGGTCAGCCAGGGCAAGCTGCCCACTTTTGCCAGATTGATGAGACAAGGGGTTCATGGAAGGCTTGAGTCACCGATTCCTCAGTCGCCGCCTGCTTGGGCATCTTTCATGACTGGCAAGAACCCAGGCAAGCATGGGATATACGGATTCGCCCAACCCAAGGGGACTAATTATGAGATGGAGTTGGCGAACGGCGGTCTCTGCCGAGCAAAGACTCTGTGGCGGTTACTCAGCGAGCGGGGCAGATCGGTGGGGGTGATCAATGTCCCCATGACTTTCCCCCCCGCGCCGGTGAACGGGTTCCTCATCGCCGGTTTCGATACCCCGTATTCAAGCATGCATTACACATACCCCTCCCATCTCCGTCAGGAACTTGAAGCAGCCTTTGGAAAGTATACATTCTTTCCTCCCATCGTGGGCGTGGAACTGAAAGCAGTGGTGAACAATCTCATTGAAACCATCGATCTCCGCGTCAAAGTTGTCCGCTATCTGTTTGAAAGATACCCTTGTGATTTCTCCATGGTGGTTTTCAATGCGACAGACACCATGCAGCACTTATGCCTTGGAGAACAAAGTGGAGAGGTTGCGAACGACGAATTCCTGTCAGCTATTCTACGGATCTACCAACTGTGCGATGCGTTTGTCGGCGAAACTCTCAACAGTTTATCAGAGGACACAACGCTAGTGGTCATGTCAGATCATGGGGCGGGAACTCTCGACAAGTACGTCCATCTTAATAGTTGGCTGGCTTCCTTGGGCCTATTGCGATACAGGAGACCAGTTGCAGGGAGTTCCGCCGGAGACAGTGGGATACGGATTCGCAAGGTCCTGCGTGGCGCATGGGGACAGACCGTCACTTCGGCAAAGAGATCTCTGCCATTGTCTCTCAGGAAGCGACTGAGGCGATATCTTGGCCTCAAGGCAAGGGCCGACACCTCTCTAGCCTTGGATAATGTGGACTGGGATCACACGCTAGCATATATTTGCCGCACGGGAGGCATATATCTCAATGTGGCTGGTCGTCAACCTCACGGAATCGTCCAGCCAGGAAGCGAATACGACAGGCTGTGCGACACAATCGCTACTAGCCTGCTGGGCTTGACGGACCCTGGAACCGATGAGGGCGTAGTGGAGAGGGTAAGCCGCAAGGATGAACTCTTCCACGGCCCTCATGTCGACAATGCTCCTGACCTGTATATACACTGGAAAGATGATGCCTATCTTGCTTGGTTCGACATGGGAGCGGGGAGAGATTCGTTCTTCAGTGCTCCAAGAGCGCTGTCGCTAGATGACGTCGTGCCTCCTGATCCCAAGGCTGTCAACGTAGGCAATCATAGACGAGAGGGAGTTCTCATGATGGCTGGCCCGCCCATCGTTCGGGGGAGCAGCATAGACGATGCTCAGATCGTTGACCTTGCCCCCACTATTCTTCATCTAATGGGCGAGGCCGTCGATGCTGACATGGATGGTCGAGTCCTGGATGGGGCGCTTACAGAAGTATTCGCTAGTGAGCATCGGGTTGTCTATGAGGTGTACCATGAGCAGACCATGGAGGCTCCAGAATCGGTCTATCTCGACGAGGAGAAAGAGGAGATGTTGGAGAGGCTCAGGCATCTGGGGTACTTTTCCTGAGGAGACTTGGCGGGCGCGGTAGATCTGGTTCATAGGGCGAGAGGTAAAAGGTTGGAAGTGAGTCCCAAGGTAGCTATCATCATCCTCAACTGGAACCGAGTAAGAGACACCATCGAGTGCTTGGAGTCCGTCGCCAAAGTAGACTATCCACTCTTCGAGATAGTGGTAGTGGACAATGGTTCCACTGACGGCTCGCCCGAGGCAATAAGTCAGCTTTTCCCTGATTTTTCACTAATTGTGAATGAGGAGAACGTAGGCTACGCCGAAGGCAACAACGTGGGAATCCGGTATGCGCTGACCCAAGGCTTCGACTATGTGTGCCTGCTGAATAATGATACTATCGTTGATCGCAGCTTCCTAGAGTCTATGGTGGATGCCGCTGAAGCTGACCCTAGGGCGGGCATCGTGGGGCCGACAGTCTACTATTTCGACAAGCCAAACATCATCTGGTCAGCTGGAGGCACGATCGACTGGTCGCGGGGCTTGCCCCTACTCCGAGCCTTCAATGAAGAGGACGAAGGACAGTACGGAGAGGTTGCGGAGGTCGATTACGTCACCGGTTGCGCCATGCTGGTCAGATTGGCGATGGCTAAGGACCTGGGGCTACTCGATCCGAGGTTCTTCATGTATTTCGAAGAGGTGGATTGGTGCACTCGCGCCGTCAAGTCCGGGTTCAAGATCCTTCACGTTCCCGCGGCTAAGGTGTGGCACAATATCTCGGTTGAAGCACAGCTAGTATCTCCTAGGATAGCCTATTACATGACCCGCAACCATTTACTCTTCCTGAAGGCTTCCGGGGTCGGTATTCGAACTTGGGCTCGCGTGGTTGCGAGGTATGTGCGTACACTTGCCAGCTATACCCTAAGACCAAAGCATCGAGCCCAGCGGGCGAAGAGAGACGCCATGGCGAAGGGGGTGTTGGACTTCTGGCACGGGAGACGGGGAAAGGCGGAGATCTAGGCAACGAGTGTTATGGAGATGTGCTTGCAAGTGATCAGAGCCATGTCCTACGGGCCCTAGCCTGTCTGCTCGCGGTGGGACAAGCAGAAAGAAAGGAGGTGAAGCGAGATGTAATGGCAGCATAGTGCTTACAAGTTCAATCAAGACACGCTAGAAGAAAGGAGCTTTCGACATGACGAGAGGTAAGTCGAAGACCCGCATAGCCGTCATTCTAGCCATGGCAGCCCTCGTGATATTCACGGGCATTGCACTGGCGGCCACAGGCTCTCTCATCCTCCTCTCTCCGAATGACGAGCACCATGAGGGCGTCCTGGGCAACAATGAGATCACGGTCAGAGCCACAGACTTGGAGGCCGGCGTTTCGTACCGCATCCTGATGAGGATGAGCTATCACGACAACCCGAGGACGACACCGCCAGCCTGTCCTCCTGATGAAACGTGCGGCTGGTGCTCGGGGGAGTACGGGAGCTACGAGGAGCCATATGATTTCTTCTCGGCCAGTATAGATGATGTCGAGCACACCTTTACGGTACCGCTGCCTGACTGCCACTGCCAGATCAGTGCCACCTTCACGCTGTACTACTGGAACCCGGGGCTCGGGGATTGGGACTGGACCCACGGCGCGACCCCGGCCGTAGACATCTGGTGGGACTGCCGACCCGGGGAGGGCTGCACGCTGACGCCCGGCTACTGGAAGACGCACTCGATGTACGGCCCGGCGCCCTATGATGACACATGGGCCTTGGTGCTGCCAGACGGGGAGGACACTGGCTTCTTCGACACCGGCCAGACCTGGTATGAGGTGTTGTGGACTGAACCCAAGGGAGGCAACGCCTACTACATCCTGGCCCACGCCTACATCGCGGCCACTCTAAACGGGCTAAGAGGCGCGGATACCTCAGCCATCACCTCGGAACTAGCCCAAGCAGCGCTTCTGCTGGACCAGTATGACGGCAATCCGGATTCAATGGACGGTCTGAAGGGGAAGCAAGCCAGAGAAGTGCGGGCAACGTTCATCGCTCTGGCCGCGGTCCTCGACGACTACAACAATGGGTACATTGGCCCTGGCCATTGCTGGTGGTAGTGACTCAAAGAATAGCCTGGACTACCCCCTCAACTAGAACAGGGGGGCACTCTGCGATCAACTGTGAGTGACCGTTGGAGTCCTGGTAGGTGGGGGCGGGTGACCCAGCATAGCCTGAATACCCGCTCCCACCCCGGCAAGGTGTGCCATCTTGGGCTTGAGGAGTGCTATGAAGAACAGCAGCAAATCAAAGAATCGCACAGCCTGGCTTCCTGCCATCGCAATCCTCGTGGTGATATTCACGGGCATTGCGCTGGCACAAGCACCACCTTCGGGCTACCTAATCGCCCCGGATCATCACGAAGGCGTGGTGGGCGTCAATGACATTCCGGTCACAGCCACGAGCTTGGAGGACGGCGTTCGCTACAAGATCATGATGACGGCGAGCTACCATCCAAACCCCAGGACACCTCCGGGGCAGGGTGATACCCCACCGGAGGGCTATACAGAGTCTAACGACCCCTGGTACTCGGACGGCAATGATCTCACTCACACGTTTGTCGTACCACTGCCTGACTGCCACTGGCAGCTCAGCGCCGACTTCACGCTGCACTACTGGACCGGAGAGTATTGGCATTGGAACGGTGACGACCGCGCGAGCCAGAGTGTGGACATCTGGTATGACTGCGTCCACAAGATCTACTTGCCTCTGATCTTGAAGGACTGATGAATGCGTATACGTCCAAGTGTGAACGTGGTCCGCGACCGGATTTGTCACTCGTAGAGTCGGTCCACAGAGGATGAGAAGGATCGCTTGCACATGAGAATACTGCTTCTTTCTTCATGGTTTCCATATCCGCCTGACAACGGATCACGGATACGAGTGTTCAACCTCATAAGAGGCTTGTCCAAAGATCACGAGATAACGTTGTTGGCACTTGCCCAGTCGGTAGACGGAGCGATGGGGCACGTTGCCGTTCTCAGAAGATATTGCAGGGAAGTCAAAGTGACACAACGGAAACCCTTCCGGCCGCGGCGAAGAAAGGCCATCCTCGGATTCCTCGCACGCCGCCCGCGCTTCCTGGTCGACACGTATAGTGCAGAGATGGAAGCCCTCGTTGAGAGCACAGTGAGGAGCAACGAACATGACTTGATTCTGGCAAGCGAACTTGGAGTAGCGCAGTACGTTGCTAGTCATGACACAATCCCGAAAATCTTGGAGGACGCAGAGATTACCATCTTCGAAGAGCAATTTCGTCAAGCTACGGGCTGGGCCAGCAAGTTGAGATACGGCTTAACCTGGTGGAAATTTGCTCGGTACATTGAAGCTCTGTTGGGAGATTTTGACGCTTGTACCGTTGTATCGCAGAAGGAGAGAGACGGTCTCGCCAAGATAATCCCCCACTATCAAGCTGTCAAGGTAATTCCCAACGGCGTCGATGTCTCGCTATACAACGGGGATTTCGGTACTCCGGTGCCAGATACCCTGATCTATCCAGGTGCTGTTACCTACTCAGCCAACTACGATGCCGTGGACTATTTCTTGAAAGACATTTATCCCTTGATCAGGGATAAGAAGCCTGGGGCAACTTTGCGTGTCACCGGAAAGACCGATGGCGTTTCAATCAATGAATTGACTGCACATGACCATGTGGTATTCACGGGACATGTGTCTGACATACGGCCTTGGATTGCCCAAAGTTGGGCATGCGTCGTGCCGTTGCGCGTGGGCGCAGGAACGCGTTTCAAGATCCTCGAGTCGATGGCCCTCGGCACGCCCGTCGTTTCTACCTCAAAGGGAGCAGAAGGTCTTGAAGTGACTCCTGGTATGGACATACTCATCGGCGATACCCCGGCGACCTTTGCCGAGCATGTCGTTGACCTCCTAGGAGATCGTCAATTGCGCGAAAGACTGTCTGCAAACGGCCAAAAACTGGTCCGAGAGAAGCACGACTGGCAGATGATCGCTCAGCGACTCGAGGCTTTTCTAGGTGATATCGTGGCGAGGAAACGCCGATGATCAGCTCCATGCGTTCGCATGCCTATTTGCATAGAGCCATCCTGGTCAAAGGGATGATAATCACAGCTCTGATTCTTGTGAACGTCTTTGTGGCCTTTGTGGCTGGTAAAGGCATGGTAATGCGACCCAAAGTCATGCTCCTGGGACTAGGTGTGCTTACGGCGGGCGTCGCCATCTATTGCTTGGAGTGTGGAATCCTGGGGCTGGTTCTCACTGCAGCGGCAGTTCCTTTCTCTTTGTCCACCGGCACACAATCTCAGGTCCCAGCCAGTATGATTGTAGCGGGCTTGCTCATCGGCGTTTGGTCGGTCACGATGATCATCAGACAGGATTTTGGGTTCAAGCTCGCCGGAGCCAATCTGCCTCTCCTGGGCTTCGTTGCGGCCAGCACCTTCTCCCTTATTTGGAGCAATGCTTTCAGGCCGCTCGACATCAGGGTCTGGCCGAGCTTTCCGCTCGTGCAGCTGGGAGGTCTGGCGATAATTCTCCTGTCAGCCGGTTCTTTCTTGCTGGTTGGCAACGTCCTAAGAGCGCTTGGATGGGTCAAGCGGTTGTGGGTACTGTTCGTAACCGTCGCCGTAGTTGGCATTTTCCAAGAGCTTGCCAAGATCAGACCTATTCCGCTCAACACACCTGGCTTGTTCCCCATGTGGGTGGTGTCGCTGGCATATGGTCAGGTGCTCTTCAATTACCATCTGTCGCGCTGGCAACGACTTCTGCTAGTGATTCTGACTGCAGCCTGGGTTTATCGGGTATTCTTCTTAGGCATTACCTGGATCAGCGGCTGGCTCCCCAGCGTCGTTGCCATCCTGGCGCTTAGCTTTCTCAAATCAAAACGACTCTTCCTACTCTTGCTCGTACTCCTGATGGTATATGTTGCACTCGACTACGATTTCTACTACCAGAGGGTGTGGGTGTACTCGCTGCACGAGGATGCCAGCAGATTGGCCGCTTGGCAGAGGAACTGGGAAGTCACCAAAGACCATCTACTGTTCGGCACGGGCCCGGCGGGCTACGCCGTGTACTACATGACCTATTTCCCCACCAAGGCCATGGCGTCGCACAGCAACTATGTAGATCTGCTGTCTCAAACTGGCATCGTAGGCTTTTTCTTCTTCTCGTGGTTCTTGGTCAGTCTATGCAAGAGCGGCTTTGACACGCAAAGGCGGTTGAAATCTGGCACCTTCGCCAGTGCTTTAGGCAAGAGTCTGTTCTGTGGGTGCCTAGCGGTTCTCCTGGCCATGTTTCTTGGCGACTGGCTGCTGCCGTTCGTATATACTGGAGGTCTGGCTGGTTTTGACCATTCAATCCATAGTTGGATCCTGCTCGGCGTCATGGTGGCTCTAGGCGACATTGAGAGGCCGCCAGCCAAGTTGGAAGCTAGGTGAAGCGAGTCGACAGGTTTGGAAAGTGATCCGTCGCGTGGAGGAGAAGGCAAGGTTCCCTATGTGGCGAACAAGAGCGTTACACTGGATTAGAGCGAGGAGAACCGAAATCCTCTTGTTTGTCATCTTGCTGTCATGCTACGCCTACTTCTTCCCACGTTGGGCAAGCTGGAACCAGAACTCCCGGCTTGACCTTGTGATGGCAATAGCTGACCAGGGGACCTTAGCCATTGATGAATACTACCAGAACACGGGCGACTACGCCTACTACAATGGCCACTACTACAGCGATAAAGCCCCGGGCCTATCGTTCCTGGGCATCCCTTTCTACACAGTGTTCAAAACGATCGCGACAACCCCTGTGTTGACGCCGTTGGCGGAGAAACTGCTCCGGAGCGAAGCGTTGGCCGCGACATTACGTGAGGGGGGAACAGGGCTATTGCCACAGAAGGTATACTTCGCTATGGCCCTCTATTTCGTGACTTTCTTCACCGTGTCAATACCATCGGCGTTGCTGGGAGTCATTCTGTATCGCTTCTTAGACCTTTTTATCAAGGAGGAGCGCCCCCGCCTCCTCACGGCCCTGGCATATGGCCTGGCAACCCCAGCCTTCCCCTATGGCGGGAATTTTCTCGCGCACCAACTGGTCGCCTTTCTGTTGTTTCTGGCTTTCTACCTGCTCTTTCAGATGCGTGGGACACGCCGCTTGCCCTGGAAGCTGGGGGCAGTGGGATTACTTCTTGGGTGGGCACTGATCACTGAATACCCTACGGTGTTGATCGCAGGGGCGCTGATCCTGTACGCACTGTGGTCGCTGCGGTCAATTCAGACCGTACTTTGGATCGCGGTTGGGGCGCTACTACCGGCAGCTTTGCTGGGAGCATACAATTGGGCCATTTACAGGACAGTTTTGCCGATGGGATACTTCTATTCCGCGCTATACCTTGAGAAGCACCACACCGGCTTCCTTAGCCTCACTCATCCCCAGCCAGATGCTCTCTGGGGAATCACCTTTGGCTCCTTCCGTGGGTTGTTCTACCTCTCGCCAGTATCATTGCTTGCCGTGGTAGGCTTTGGCCTCTGGCTGCGCAAACGTATCCATTTACCTGAGTGGATCATGTGTGCGTGGGCAGTCATCAGCTTCCTGCTGTTTAACGGTTCATCAATCATGTGGGAAGGTGGCTTCGCCGTGGGCCCTCGATACTTACTACCCATGCTCCCCTTCATGGCTGTTGGGCTCGGCATAGCATTCGCGGTTTTGACTATGCGTAGGATCGGGCGATTGCTCGTCGGGGGACTGGCGCTGTGGTCCGCGGCGTGTGTATGGATTGAGTCTGTTGGCGGGCAAAGTTTCCCAGACTGGACTCCCAACCCGTTATTCGATTACTCGATCCCTAAACTCGCTTCAGGGAATATTGCACGCAACTTGGGTATGATACTGGGGTTGGACTCATTTTGGAGCCTCATACCGCTGGCGGCTGCTCTCGGAGTTATTGCTCTGCTGTGGGCGCACGCATGGCCAGGGGACAAATCCCGAGCGCGAGTTGCGCCCAGCAAGCCGTCGACCAGCGTCAGCAGGCTACAGAGGGAGTCGCCTAATAATGCTTAAGGTCAACTCTCTTCGCTCCCGCATTGACACATATGGCCTCGCTGCAATTCTGTTCGTCATAGGCGTCGTGAGTCGAATCCCTTTTCGAAGCAGTGTGCTTCTCCACTGGGATTCGGTCAACTTCGCTTTGGCGCTGGAGCACTACGACGTGCGGATGCACCAGCCCCATCCGCCGGGCTACTTTCTGTACGTGATGATGGGACGGGCTGTGCAGTTCCTGATCAGCGACGGGAACGCTGCATTAGTGTGGCTCAGCTTGGTCGCTAGCGCCCTGGGCGTAGTGGCCCTCTATGTGCTGGGGGCGGAGATGTTCGACCAGCGCGTGGGAATTATCTCCGCGGCATTGACCCTGACCAGCCCACTGGTGTGGTTTCATGGCGAGGTGGCCCTTTCATACGCGGTGGAATTTACGTTGGTCACGATATTGGCCACTCTGGGCTACCGGCAATTGCAGGGGGAGCGTCGCTGGTGGCTGTGGACAGCATTATTGCTGGGCGTCGTTGGCGGGGTGCGGCAGAATACGCTGGTGTTGTTATTGCCGTTGTGGCTGGCTTGCTTGTGGCCCCTGCGTTGGCGCAAGCGGTTCTTGAGTCTGGCGGTGTTGGGCACGGTGATGATAGGGTGGTTCGTGCCGATGATTGCTCTCTCTGGTGGGTTCGATGGCTACCGGGCGGCGCTGCGTGCAGCAACCATGGACGTCGCTCGCGAGTCTTCGTTGCTGGCTCCTGCGCAACTAACCTTGAACGCCAGTCGCATGGCGCTCTACCTAGGCTACGGGTTGTTGTTAGCTATCTTGCCACTGGCCTGGGTGGTATGGCAGGCAGCCCGGCGCTGGCGCACCCTTGTGCGCGACCGACGGGCCTGGGTCATGGCGTTGTGGATCAGTCCGCCGCTAGTTTTCTACGTTATGGTGCACTTGCGCCAGCATGGTCATATCTTCACATTTATGCCGGCGGTGTTGTTGCTGGCAGGGTGGGGTGTTGTCCGCTTCAGTGAGGGGATGCACAGGCAGCCGCTGCAACGAGTAGTGCTGATCGGAGTGGCGGCGGCCCTACTGCTGGTTAATGTGGCTTTCTTTTTGGGCGCTCCGGCCTCATTGCTGGGCTCTCAGCGTTTGCCCCTTCAGACCCCCGGGTGGCAGACGATCAGGCAGCGCGATCAATACCTGGGGGCGCGCATCACGGCCATCCGCGACCGTTTCGATCCGGCCAACACGGCAGTGTGGTCCAAAGGGATGTACTTCCGTCACCCGGACTACTATTTCCGCGACTTCCATCATCCAGGTCTAGGCCATGACGTCGCAGCCGGTCCAGTGTTGCTAGACGGAGACGTTAAAACGCTAGTGCTGTTCGACGCTGGGGCGGAACTGGCCAGTGACCCCAAGGTGCTTTCGTATGTGCCCTTGGCCGATGGTGAATACCTGGCGTACATACAACGTCCGGCGCAGTATAAGTTTGTGGTAAGCCAAGACGCAGTTTGCTTGTGCTCGGTACCATAGGAGGACACCTTGCCACTCATTCATCGCCAGGAGTGGGTATTTGTGGGGCTTGTCGTTATCGGCATATTGTCAGTGACGACAGCGCCGTACCTATTTGGTGCTCTCACCGCTCCCCCGAACAAGCATTTTATGGGGTTGGTTCTAAACGTGCCGGACCATGCTCAGTATCTGGCTTGGTACCGAGGGTTCCAGACTGCGTTCTTCATCCCTAACCGGTTGACGCCCGAACCGAACCCGCCGGTATATTTCAACTTGCTGTGGTGGGTGCTGGGCCGTTTGGGGCGCTATACCGGCCTTCATTATGCCCTGGTATATCAGACCTTCCGCTCGCTGGCCGGTGCGTTCTTCCTGGCCGTGCTCTATCTGTTCATCGCCTTGAACTTCCCCGACGTGCTGCGCCGGCGCGTGGCTCTCGTGGTGGCTGCTCTGGCTTCAGGGTTCGGGTGGGTGCTGGTCGTGCTGAAGTATACCTTGACGAGGGGGGAATTACTCTATCCGCTAGATGTATATATTGCGGAAGGGAACTCTTTTCTATGCATGATGGCATACCCGCATTTCATCGAAGCAGCAGGGTTGATCCTGCTCGTGTTCTGGTTGCTGATAGTAGGGGAACGGCGCAGGCAACTTCGCTATGCCATATACGCTGGGCTGGTAGCGCAGTTTTTGGGCTGGCAACATGGCTATGACCTGATAATTGTTTGGGGAGTTCCGGCCACGTATATCGGGGCACGCCTACTACGCGACCGGCAACTGCCGATCCACTGGGTGAAAAGTCTGGTCATCGTTGGGTTGCTCTCATGGCCTCCAGCGCTTTATGCAGTGCTTCTCACCAGTCTCCACCCGTTCTGGAGGAAAGTATTGGCTCAGTTCGCTAGTGCCGGGGTCTTCACCCCTTCCCCGCCGCACATGTTTATCCTATTGGGGCTGCCGTTTATCGCGGCTCTCGTAACCATTCTACTGTGGCTTTGGAATACCGGCCGCCGTGCTGGCTCGCCAAGCCCTCTGCCTGGCGAAGCAGGACTCTTCGTCGGCGCCTGGTTCCTGGTGGGTTGGGCACTCGCCTACATACCCACTAACTTCCAGGTTCATATGCTCAACAGCTGGCAAGTGCCCATAGGTATCCTGGCAACGGGTGGTCTTTTCCAACTCCTCAAGGCGCGGCGTCGTGCGGGCAGATTCTGGAGTCGGAGATACTTCCAGAATCTGCCCGCGGCGATTTTCATTTTGCTTGTGGTCCCCACCAACCTGTACCTGCTTGCTTGGCGCTTCGTAGACTTGAACCGACACGACTACCCTTATTACTTGCATGAGGACGACCTGGCGGCCCTAAACTGGCTCCAAAAGAGCGCTCAGCCAGATGATATCGTCCTTAGCTCATTGACCATCGGTCAGTACATCCCGGCTCTGACTGATAGCAGGGCTTTTCTCGCCCACTGGGCGCAGACAGTTGACTTCCTCCAAAAGCGTGAGATGGTGAATCTGTATTTCAGTGCTGCGACTTCTGAGGACAAGCGGATAGAGATCATTAGGGAGCATGACATTCGCTATGTGTTTTACGGGGGACCAGAGCGAGCCTTGGGCGTGTATGATCCTGACGGCTCTCCCTATCTTGGCAAGGTCTTCTCCACAGGCAAGGTGTCGGTCTATGAAGTGCGCTTGGAATCGTCGAAAGCTCGTGAGTGCGGGAGGCTGAATCAAGGCGACCATCCCAGAAGTCCTCGCGATCTAAGTACGGGTGTGTGATGAAACTTTCAGATCTAGGAACAAATCGCAGAGCGCCGAAAAAGGATAGCCGCGGCACCCCAGAGATGTACAACTCTCAGCAACACGACGCCGACTTCCTCCTCAACGGAGATTCTGGCAAATCTACGGGGTTGTATCCCGAAGACTTCGTGCCGGACGATTGCATTTTGGTGACCTCAATTGGCGAATGTGACTTGCGTAGGGTGAAGAGTGATGATTAACACTCCAGAACACCGGCGCCTCCTGCGAGTGCCACTTTTCATTGTTTTCATCATCACCCTCGGCGTCCTTCCTGGACTGGGTCCCATGGAGCCAAGCCAATCTCACGCTCAATCCAGCGACTGGAGCACACCGATCCGTCTCTCCGAAGACATCGCGTCCGCTTGGTTTCCTTATGTAGCTGTCGACTACGCTGGCGGAGTTCACATCATATGGGATGGAGTCCATAGGAGCACGGCGGGGGAGTTCCTTCGCGATCTTCTATATTACACGACTCAGGGAGTGGAGACCTGGTCTAGGCCGAACGACGTAGTTGTGAGTGATGACATAATTCGGGCAGCGTTGGCGTCCGATAACGCCGGCAAACTTCATATGGTATATAGAGATCATCAATGGCTCTATTACAAGCAAGCTCCGGTAGATGCCGCTTGGTCAGCCGCCACCTGGACGTCGCCTCGTGTCATTAGTGACCCTGACTCCTACCTACCGGACATCGCCATTGATAGCCACGGCACTATTCACATAGTGTGGACAAACAGCGGCGAACTATGCCCGGTCTGCTTTCCCGTATTCTACAGACGCTCCACCGACGGTGGCCGAACATGGTCTCATACCCGAGTGCTCTCGGTGTCACCAGCGTGGCGGTTTCGGCTCCAGATGGAGGTGGGCCTAGAGGACAACCTCTACGTGCTCTGGGATGAAGTTGATGATAACGGCGATCTTGTTTTCTCCATCTACGTGCTTTCGTCCGATGGGGGTGAATCATGGTCGACTCCTATGCACTTCGCTTCCCCATTGGGCGGATCCCGCCAGGCTACAATGAGTGTTGATGGATGGGGCAATGTTGTGGCAGTATGGAGAACCGACCAGGATGATCACATCTACTATCAACTGTCCTCTGATGGGGGCAGTTCATGGAGTGCCCCTTCAATCATCGATGACATTCTTGCCAGGTCCCGACTCTACTACGCCAGTATGTACGACAAGTACGATATGGCCCCAGACGGTGGTGGCAACCTTCATCTCGTGGTGGTAGGTCAGACAAGCGAAGCCGAAGATCCGGAAGAGCCGCCGGGATTATATCATCTGGAGTGGGATGGTACGTCCTGGTCACGCCCTAGGCTGGTTTTCGCTGAACCCGACCTATTTCCTGAGTATCCCAGCATCGCCGTTGGAGAAGGCAACAGCTTACATACCGTGTGGTTTGCCAGGGATCGAGAGAATTTCTGGGATTCGCCACGCGGGCTTTACGAAATCTGGTATAGCTCTGGCCGTTCCTCGGCGCCTCATGTCACCGCGCAAAGCACCCCCTTGGCAAGCCCGACTCCCACGCCAACTCCTACCGTAGTGCCCATGTCAACTGAGTCGTCCGGCGTGGAAGAACCGACCCGTGAATCCACATCCGGCAGGGTACGCGATTGGCAGTCGGTCTCTGTGTATCCCCTGGGGATCGCCATCGCACCTGTTGCATTACTTCTCTTGGGACTAGTTATCGGTCGGTCGTGGCGCGTGTTTCGCTAGTTGAGAGGCTGCCGATGAATGTCTTGCAGACCCACCCATGGATGGGCAAACACCGTGCCATTCGACGATAGATCCTATCGACATAGTGAGGGCATCGCCCGGGCCACAGCGGGGACCATGCCTGAGGGCGAGAAGATGCACTCTCTGGCCTGGAGAGAGGGCAGAGTATTCTTTTGCCGCCCGGCTGGGCTGAGGATCTCGGGAGAGAGAAAATGCGGTTGAGAATCCTGCTTCTCTCGCAGGTGCTCCCCTATCCACTGGATAGCGGGCCAAAGATCAGAATCTACTATGTCTTGAAGCAGCTCTCACAACGGCACAGAGTTACTTTATTGTCCTTTGTCAGATCGGCCGAAGAAGTGCAACTCTTGCCCCACCTCTTAGAATTCTGCGAAGACGTGCGCACCGTTCTGATCAAGAGATCTATAGTGAGAGACGCGTTCTCTCTGCTTCTGAGCTTTGTCTACAACCGGCCGTTCATCATACTACGCGACTATGTGTCCGACATGCAGAGCGCCGTCGAAACTCTGGTTAACGCAGGCAGCTTCGATGTTGTTCACGCGGATCAACTCGGAATGGCTCAGTATGCAGAGAACCTGTCCGGAGTCAAAAGGATCCTCGATGAGCACAACGCCGTGTGGACTATCTTGGAGCGTCTGTATGTGCAAGAGGGGAATAGACTTAAAAGAGCATTGCTTCGGCGAGAGTGCGAAAACCTCAAGAGATACGAAGCCCGCGTCTGTCATAGGTTCGATCAAGTTTTGGCTGTTACGGAGGCAGATCGAAAGGCCCTGCAATCCGTGAGTTCGCATGATTGCAACATCGAAGTGATTCCAATATGTGGCGATCCATCGGCTATCCCGGTGGTGGAGCGCCTTACCGGAACCAAGAAGATCTTGCATGTAGGCACCATGTTCTGGCCGCCCAATGTTGACGGCGTGCTCTGGTTCAGCAGAGAGGTCTATCCAATGATCAAGCGTGAGGTCCCGGATGCAGAGTTCTACATTGTGGGAGCCAGGCCTCCAAGGGAGGTGAAACGGCTTCAGAGGACTACCTTAGACATCATCGTAGCCGGCTATGTGGAAGAGCTCCTTCCTTACTGGAAAGATTCCGCTGTCTTCGTGGTCCCGTTGCGTGCCGGAGGAGGTATGCGAGTCAAGATAATCGAGGCCTTGAGCAGAGGAGTTCCCATCGTCACCACCAGCGTCGGCTGTGAGGGTATCGAGGCCCAGGACGGCGAACACCTCTTGATTGCTGACGAGCCAAGAGAGTTCGCTGAAGCAGTGGTTGAAGTGATGCAAGATGATGATTTGGCAGCCCATTTGGCAAGAAGTGGGCGTCGCCTGGTCGAAGAGAAGTACGACTGGAGGATCGTATACGGAAAGCTCACCGAAGTGTATGATCGAATCGGATCCAGTATCGTCCCGCGAGTAGCAGCCCCTCGAGAGTAATTCCTAGTGAGCCATTGCACGCTTCCTCGCGACGGTGATTCGAACCAAGGTCCTGGGCCCGTGGGCAGGTGCTGAAACATGCTCTTGAACATGAATTCTGGAAAGATGGTTCGCAGGAGCAGAATGAGGATTCTATTCATAACACCATATGTGCCTTCTCTCATTCGTGTGCGGCCGTTCAATTTAGTCAGGCAGCTAACACGCCTGGGCCATGAGGTTACCGTTCTAACGCTTGAATCCTCTGCGCAGGAACGAGAACAGGTTGAACAGCTCGCAAGATATTGTCATCAGGCCAAGGCCGTTCACTTGGCAAAACTCAGATCTGTGTGGAATTGCTTGTGTGCCTTGCCGACCCTCACCCCGCTACAGGCGGCCTATTGCTTCTCTCCAGCAATGGACGCCCTCATTCAACACGAGCTGAGTACTCGGGAATTTGACATTGTACACGTGGAGCATTTGCGGGCAGCTCACTTTGGCAAGGTGGTAGACAAAGTCCCTAAGGTGTATGACGCCGTTGATAGCATCAGTCTATTGCAGAAGAGAACTCTGCAACATGGCCTTTTCATCAACCGCTTCCTAGCGTACGAGGAACTTTCAAAGACGCGACGATATGAAGCCGAGATCATCAACGCATATGATCATGCGCTCATCAGCTCCGAGGTCGATCGCCAAGCCTTTCTATCCCTGCGGTCGGATCTAAAGATATCGCTACTGCCCAACGGGGTGGACCTGGACTATTTTGGCCAGGATGGATTGTGCGAGGAATCGGATACTCTTATCTTCACCGGCAAGATGAGTTACCATGCTAATGCTGCGGCCATCTCGTATTTTGTTCGCGATGTCTTGCCTCGAATCAGAGCCAAGAAGCCCAGCGTGAGGCTACAGATCGTCGGCAGCAGCCCTCCGGAACTGGTTCGGACGCTGGCGAGCGATGGGAGCATAACTGTCACTGGATTCGTGCCTGATATGCGCCCTTACTTTGCAAAAGCCACGGTTGCCGTTTGCCCCATGCTGGTCAAAGTGGGCATTTCGAACAAGATATTGGAAGCCATGGCCATGAAGGTACCTGTCGTCAGCACGGGGTTGGGCTGCGAGGGCCTGGATGTGATTCCCGAGGAGAACATCCTGGTGGGGGATAGTCCGGCCGAATTTGCCTCTCAGGTCGTCAGGCTGCTACAGCACAAAGGGCTTCGCTGCAGAATCGCCTTGGCAGGAAGAGCTCATGTAGAGAAGAATCACGACTGGAAGATGGTCGGAAAGAGGTTGCAGGGAATCTATCGGCAGGTGCTGGAGGAAAGCAATCATGATGGAGAAAACGCGTACTCGTGACGAAGTAGAGGCCGGAGCACAGCTTGCGTCCACCAAGAACTTGGAGCGACGCCTGTTCATAGTCAGCCTGGTAGTCACAGATGCGCTCGCTGTAGGCGCAGGATTTGGCCTAGCCTACCATCTTCGCTTCCAAAGCGCTTGGCTGCCCTACTATGCGGCTTTTTCTCCGCACGTCTACTACTCCGTAATTCTCTCGGCGATGCCCATATTCTTGCTGATCTTCGCCATCTTTGGTCTCTACAATGAACAGTATCTCCTGGGAGGCCTCCAGGAGTACTCTAAGGTGACGAATGCGTGTACCACTGGGATCATGGCTGTTGCCCTAGTCAGCTTCTTGTACCGAGCCCAGCCGGACATATCCCGTGGATGGCTGCTGATTTCTTGGCTGCTGGTCACTTTCCTGGTCGGCCTCGGTCGGTTTTCCATTCGCCGAGTAGTCTACTGGTTGCGAAGGCGGGGTAGGTTTTCCGTTCCTGTCCTGATCGTAGGTGCAAACGAGGAGGGACTGGCTATCGCGGAACAGTTTCGAGCCACCCCTACCTCAGGCCTGAACATCGTCGGATTCGTGGACGATTCTCTGCCTTCGCGAACCGAACTACCCGATGGAGTAAGAGTGCTCGGCCCAGTATCATCGTTGAACAGTCTCATACGAAGGCATGAGATATCCGAGGTTGTAGTGGCTACGACAGGAATCTCCCCGAAACAACTCCTGGACATCTTTCGCTCCTTTGGCACCTCCAACAGCGTGGACATCAGGTTGTCGTCAGGATTGTACGAGATCCTCACCACTAAGGCGAGAGTCAAAGAGATAGGTTGTGTCCCCCTGATGTCTCTGGACAAGGTTCGAATTACGGGGTGGGATCTCGTCCTCAAGACAGTCTTGGACTACGCCCTTGCCACCATAGGCTTATTGGTTGCAGCACCCTTCATGATTCTGATCGGCGTTCTCATAAAACTGGATTCGGCGGGCCCGGTGCTATTCAAGCGGCTGGTGGTAGGCCAAGGCAAGCAGTTCTTCTACGCCCTGAAGTTCAGGACTATGGTCACCAATGCATCCGCTCTTCTCCAAGTCAATCCCGTCTTGAGGGCTCGACTGGAGAGCGGGGGCAAGATCAAGGACGATCCGCGTGTCACTCGAATCGGCAGGGTACTGAGACGAACCAGCCTGGATGAACTCCCCCAGCTCTTCAATGTTCTCCGGGGTCAAATGAGCGTCGTGGGTCCCCGCATGATCTCTCCCGCAGAGCTAAAGAAATTCGGGAAGTGGCAGCAAAACCTGCTAACCGTCAAGCCAGGGATAACTGGGTTGTGGCAGATCAGCGGAAGGAGCGACTTGTCCTTCAAAGATCGAATCCGGCTTGACATGCATTATATCCGCAACTATACTCTCTGGCTCGACTTGCACATCATCTTCCGCACCATTGGAGCCGTCCTACGGGGCACGGGGGCATATTAGACGGGGAAGAGTACAATCCGTCAGCGCCGAGTTCCATGAGGTGCCCCGAATCAACTCGCGAGGGCCGAGCGTATGAGAATGGTTTTCGTCGGACAGCAGAGACTCCAAGAGAGCACAGATGGATCTCGGGGATGAGACTGACTCAATGGATTGTAATTCTCGTATCCGCGGTGCTTCTCGTGGTACTCTCATGCCCGCTCGCCGGACAGCAATTGTCCCAGGGATCCATTTATGGGGTCGATAGTGGTCTGATCATCTCGAACGTCCAAGCCAACGCTAGCACGGTGGGGCGCTACGAGAGCTTTGAACTCACCTTTGAGATCTCAG
>Ga0209979_1000716_pt1 | contig 41871 bp, 36 predicted proteins | sample AnhtaG_FD_183114 | JGI IMG/M metagenome (GOLD analysis project Ga0209979, IMG submission 183114) | Deep subsurface microbial communities from Anholt, Denmark to uncover new lineages of life (NeLLi) - Anholt_01485 metaG (SPAdes) (version 2) | ecosystem: Environmental > Aquatic > Marine > Oceanic...
GAATTGACGAGAATTTCTTTTTTCATCCGTTGTTTTCACCCCTTTCGGGTATTTCTCCAAAACGTTCCCATGGCTGCGGTTTGACTCCGTTCAAAAACGACAAGCCGTCCATCGGTTTCTTTCCCTCCGGCAGCAAGGTGCGAACTTCGATGACCGAGTTGGCACACCGAACAAGCAGCTTCCTTTTCTCCGGCAGGATGGTGCCCGGCGGCGCGTCCGCACCTTGGCCTGGGCTGTTATGTACCTCGCAGGAGAGTATCTTGACTCTCTTGCCTCTAAAAAATGTGTAAGCGCCCGGCTGTGAAGACAATCCACGCACGAAATGGCGGACTCTCTCGGCCGGCAGCCCAAAGTCGATCATGGCGTCAAACGGCTGGATTTTTGGCGCCGGACAGGCCCGTTCCTCCTTTTGGGGCCGGGGTTCTACCTTCGGATTCTCAATCAGATCAAGAGTTCGCAACAGAAACGGGCCGGCCAGGTCAGATAGGCGGGCTGAGAGAGAATCGAAGGTGTCATTGTCAGTTATGGCGACTTTTTCCTGCAGAATTATGTCGCCGGTATCAACTTTCTTTTTGAGGAAGAAGCCGGTCAGGCCGGTTTCCTTCTCTCCGTTAATCAAGGCCCAGTTGATTGGCGCCGCTCCCCGGTATTTGGGCAGGAGGGAAGCGTGGATGTTGATCGAGCCAAGAGGAGGAAGGGTGAAGAGCTTTTGCGGCAGTATTTTGAAGGCTACTACGACTATCAGATCCGCCCCATAGGCCTTCAGAGCCTCATAGAATTCTTCATCTTTCAATGAGGCCGACCTATGGACCACAAGCCCCAGCCTTTCCGCTTCCTCACAAACGGGCGTCGGCAGCAACCGCGCTCCCCGTCCCGACCGTTTGTCCGGGCCGGTCACGACGGCCACAACGTCGTGCTTGCTTTCGTGCAGACACACCAGCGGTTTGCGGGCAAACTCAGGCGTGCCCATGTATATGATCTTCACCTGTGATGCTTACCGTGGTCGGAGCGTCCGGAGAATTGACCGGGCGTTAATGCGGGAAATAAAAAGTGCCTTTAGGCACCCTTTGGCACCGCTACGACACTTTTGCCAGCTTTTTCAGGCGGCCTTTTATGAGCGTCTTGGCAAGCGGTGATAAATAATCAACAAAGAGCTTACCCTCAAGATGGTCATATTCATGCAAAATCGCTCGGGCAACCACCCCTGCTGCTTCCATTTCAAACCGGTTGCCGTCAAGGTCCGTCGCTCTCACCTTAACTTTAGCAGGACGGACAATTTTCTGGTACAATCCCGGGAAGGACAGACAGCCTTCCTCCAGCTCTACCTCGCCGCTGGTTTCAATGACTTCGGGATTGATGAATACCCTGAGGGTTTCGTTAATATCAACCGCCGAGAGATCGACGATAAACACGCTCTTTAAGACGCCGACCTGGACCGCAGAAAGGCCAAGGCCTGAAGCTTTTTTAAGGGCGCCAGCCAAAACCGACACCAAATTTTTGATCTCCCGGTCGATACTGTCGACCGGTTGAGACACTTCCCGCAGAACCGGGTCGCCATATATGACGATCGGTCGCTCTGCCACGATAACTCCTTACACTATTTGTCAACCTTGGCGGCAATAGACGACTTCAAGAACTCCAACCTGGTATTGTCGTTGATTTTCAGCACCACCCGGTTGCGCTCTTCGTCGATGGCGAAGATGGTGCCGAACATGCCGCCGCTGGTCACAACTCTGTCACCTTTTTTCAGTTCACCTAACAGCTTTTCGTGTGCTTTTTGCTTCTTTCGCTGGGGGCGGATCAACAGCAGGTACATCAGCACAAAAATCAGCCCGAACCAGACGAGCGTGATCATGCCGCTACCGCCACCATCCTGGCCACCAGTCATCAAAATCGGCCACGTATAGTCCAAAACTTTTTCCCTTAGTTTATCGGCTCCTTGCTCAATTTCTGAACACCGGCACAGCCGGTCTTATCACTAACCCTACAGTTTACATCTTAATCTTTTGTTTGCCAAGAGATTATTTTCACTGGTCAAACACCCGACGGCTCACTCTGTTCCCAATGGAGTGCCCCTCGCTCAGCTAATCTTTTGCTGGCCACCTGCGTATGCTCCAGCTTGTTACTCTGATGTCGATCTCTTATATTTGGTTATGCTGACCTTGAATCGATCCTATGAGAGCTAAGGCATATGGAACGCCGTGAGTTTATCAAGAAAACAGGTCAGGCTCTGGCCTTAGCGGCTGTGACCGGCGGCACGGGACTGTTTTTCCACAACCGTGAAGTCAGCCGTTACGCCAGTGTCGTCGCCAAAACAAGCGACTTCACCGTTGCTCCCGACAGCTCTCTACCCCGGATAGCCCTGGCAAAAAACAGTGATCCAATTGCCGCGCTCAACTACGCCCTTGATGCCGTTGGGGAGATCAAACGCTTCATCCGTCCGGGTGAAAGAGTCACAATTAAGCCCAACATTGCGTGGGACCGGACTCCGGCCCAGGCGGCCACGACCAATCCTCACCTTGTGGGGGAGATGGTTCGTCTCTGTCTCAAGGCAGGAGCCTCGGAAGTTATCGTGACCGACATCTCCTGCAATGATCCCCGGCGATGCTTTGTTCGTTCCGGTATTAGACAGGAGGCTGAAAAAGCCGGTGCCAGAGTGATTCTTCCGGCGGAAGATGATTTTGTCCAGGTCAATTTGGACGGTGAACTGCTCACCATCTGGCCGGTTTTGAAGCATTTCGTTTTCACCGACCGTCTCATCAATATGCCGATCGTCAAGCAGCACTCTCTTTGCGCCTGTACACTGGGGATGAAGAACTTCTTCGGTATCCTTGGCGGCCGCCGCAATCAGCTTCACCAGCAGATAGACCAATCGATTGTCGACTTAGCCGGTTTTTGCCGCCCGACGTTGACGGTAGTCGATGCCACCCGGGTCCTTCTGCGTGGCGGGCCACAGGGCGGCTCGCTTGACGACGTAGCGGTTGAGAATTCGGTCATCTGCGCTACCGATCAGGTTGCCGCCGATTCTCGCGCCACCGAGTTTTTGGGCTTGAAGGCTGAGAATGTTGGCCATATTGTGTTGGCTGAAAAGGTTGGGCTGGGAAAGATTGACTACCGGTCAATTGGTTACAAGGAAGTCGGGCTGTGACCATACGAACGGTTAGAAACCTGCGCCGGAGCTGTCAGGTCATTTTCTTTCTCATTTTCATCTGGCTCATACTGAAAACAAACTTCGAGGTCAATTTCACTCCGACCGACGCTGCTGAAATACGGCTTCCCTATCCCGTCTCTATCGCCCTGCAATTCGATCCCCTGGTGGCGCTGGCCACATTGCTGGCCAACGGGACTCTGTACAAGGGCCTGCTGTGGTCGCTGGTCATCCTGATTCCCACGATATTCTTAGGCCGTTTCTTTTGTGGCTGGGTCTGCCCTCTCGGTTCGTTGAACCAATGGATCTCGGAGATACCGTCTGAGCGGCTTCGGCGCAAAGATGACCGTAAGATGGAATCAAACCGCTACAAGAAATATCAGAGGATCAAGTACTACATTCTTTTCTTGTTTTTAGGGGCGGCTCTGGTGGGGACGTTGCAGATAGGTCTGCTTGACCCGCTGGCCCTCCTGGCGCGCTCAATCGGGACGGTGGTTCTCCCGATGGTCCATGCTGGCGCGTCCAGCCTGCTGGGGTGGGTAAAATCGTTCGGCATCACGCCGGTCAGCTCCTCCGCTCAAGCGATCTACAATATAATCGCAGCCTTGCTGTTGCCATTTCGTATGGTACACTTTCATGCCATACTGACTATCGGTTTCCTCTTCGCAGTGGTATTAGTCTTGAATAGAGTCTTCACCCGCTTCTGGTGTCGCGGTATCTGCCCTCTGGGTGCCATGTTAGGCATTTTCTCCCGCTTTGCTATATTCGGCCTTCAGAAGAACGAGTCAACCTGTGATCAGTGCCACCAGTGTCTGCTTTCCTGTCAGGGGGCGGACAATCCGGACGTCGGTTCGGTGTGGCGTCAGACGGAGTGCCATCTCTGTTTGAACTGCCAGGCTTCCTGCCCCACTGGTTCACTCAAGTTCAGGTTTTTCCCCAGTCAAGGGGTGTCCAAAAGCAATCCCCCGGGGACGCCAAAGGTGGATGCCTCCCGGCGAAAGGTGGTAGCTTCGGTGGCCGGCGGGTTGGCTTTGCTACCTTTGTTCCGTTCCGGCGATGCCTTTGAAGTTAATGCCAATCCTTTGTTGATCCGCCCGCCAGGTTCTGCGCCCGAAAGCGACTTTCTTGCCCGCTGCATCCGATGCGGCCAGTGTATGCGGGTTTGCCCGAACAATGCCCTCCACCCGACTCTGCTTGAGTCCGGGTTGGAGGGTATCTGGACGCCCATTCTGATTCCGAGAATCGGCTACTGTGAACCAACCTGTACCCTGTGTAGCCAGGTCTGCCCCACTGGTGCCATAGCAGAACTTACCCTCAAAGAGAAGGTGGGGGATAAGCAAACACCTCCCAATCGTATCGGGACCGCTTTTGTGGACCGGGGACGGTGTCTGCCGTGTGCCATGGCCATACCCTGTATTGTCTGTGAAGAATGGTGCCCGACCTCGCCCAAGGCAATCTATTTGGAAGAAAGGACGGTGTACGACCGCCAGGGAAATATGGTCACTGTCAGACGTCCCCATGTCGACCCGGATTTGTGCACCGGTTGCGGCGCCTGTGAGTATGCCTGCCCGGTGGTCGGCAAACCGGCTATTTATGTAACTTCCGTAGGTGAGTCGCGCTCGCCGGACAACCAGATCCTGCTTCAGAAAAAGGGAACAAAACACGACGTCACCAGAACGGGGACATGAGATGAACAGAAAAGGACTGTCAAAGGCAGCGGCAGCGTTAACTCTGTTGGCTATAGTGGCTGTTGGGTGTGGTGAAGGCGAGCAACCGACCGACAGATTTGCCCCGGAGAACTTTCTACCTCTTGAGTTCGCTGACGCAGCAGCTCGGCGTTCATCGGAGATAAGGACGTTTTATGACGACTCGCTGTGGCAGTATATCAACGGCGGCGCCGAGCTGTACCACCGGTACAATTTCGTGGAGGTGGCTACCGTGGATTACAAAACGAAGGCGACCGAGATCACGGTGGACATATACCGGTTTGACAACGCAGTGAATGCCTATGGCTTGTATTCGATGATTCGGCCCCAAAAGGCCAGGCTTCTGTCACTGGGCGTAGAGGGATTTGCCTCTGCGGGCAGTCTTCAATTTGTAAAAGGAGAATACTTTGTCAACTTAATAGGGTATAACGAATCTGACGCAACCAATCATGCTCTGGCTCAAGCGGCGCAGGAGCTTAGCAAACTGATACCGGGCACCACCAACCGGCCTGACGCCTTTAACCTTTTTCCGGAGGATAAGGCACTTCGTGCCACTGACAGGTACTTTGCTGAGTCCTTTCTGGGAATCGGATTTCTTACGCACGTTTTCAGCCGGTGCTATCTGGTTGATGCCGACACCATAACGCTGTTTCTGTCACAGGACGAACCCAGCGCCATGCTATTAGAGTGGTCGAAACATGCTGCCGAGAGCGGTAAGATAGATCTGGTCGCGAGTGACTTTCCGTTTGATGACGGCAGGGCATTTATTACCTATGATGCTTACTACGGGAAGATCATCGCCGGCCTGCGAAAAGGGAAATTGGTGGGGATAGTGGGGTACAGCGAAAGGCACAAGTGCTACTTCATTGACTGGCTTGAGTCTTTTCCGTAAGGCTGTAGCTACACAAACGGCAGCGTTGTTAGCCGGCTCAATTCATCTTCCCTCGAGCGGATATGTCATATCTTCTTAACACACCCGGCCCTTTGACCAGATAGGCATGGTCGAAAAGATTCATTACCGTGCAGGCATGATTGGGAATGATTCTCACTTTCTGACCGACTTTGAATCGGCGAGTGAGGTTTTCGATAACGCCATGCTCCTCAGACAGGCGGGCTAACACCCCTCCACCGCCAACTATTCTACCATGCCCTTTGAGTATGTCACGGCCATGAGCGCCTTTGTCCAGTGCCAGCGCCTTGCTGCCGGCATCGATTACGGCCCGGTCTTTTGTGGGCGTGCTGATAACCGTCGCCAGAACAGTCAGGGCACAGCGATTTCCGGTAACCGTTCCCAAAGCTACCTGCGTCATATCGTTGAAGATGTAGTTGCCCACGCGCAGTTCAGTGACACCCTTAACCTTCGCACACTGTTTTGCCGTCGGCGTTGAACCGACGCTGACCACCTTCATTTCATACCCAAGCGTCTGTAATCGCCGGGAATATTCAACAAGCGTTGACCCTTCAGCTCTGCCGATTGCTTTGATCTCTTCGCGATCGCGGGCGGCATAGGCGTGTCCGGCGTGGGTCATCAATCCCACAATGTTAATGCCGGGCAGGCCATCGACTCGTTTGAGAAGCCGGATAATCTCGGATAGTGACGACAGGCCACACCGATTGAGCCCTGTATTTACTTTGACGAGAGCATCAAGCGGCAAGCCGCTTTTAGAAAACGCAACGGACAACTCCCCGGCATTATCAATAGAATCAATCGCAACCGACAACTGGCACTTTTTCTGAAGCCTGACCAGCCGTTTGATTTTTTCCTGCCCAACGATAATGTTGGCGATCTGGATATCCTTGATATCGGTTTTGGCCATTATTTCCGCTTCGCCCAGTTTGGCCGTGGCAATGCCGACAGCGCCGGCCTTAATCTGGAGTTTGGCTAACTCCGGTATCTTGTGGGTTTTGATATGAACGCGAAGATTGAGGTTGTGTTTGTCGGCCAGATTCTGCATCTCGCGCAGGTTTTTCTCAAGGATGGGCAGTTCGATCAGGACTGCCGGGGTATCGATATCGGCTACCTGGGAAGGCATAACACAAAATTCAAAAAAACCGCCGTCTTTACAACAAAAGCCTTTCTGGTGGTAGGGTTCTAATTTGAGTTTGTTGTGTGATAAAGACTATTCACTTTGATCGTAATCAAGGTCAAACTGCTCAACCATGTTTACTCTTTGTGCATTTTTATAGACTGACAGACTCGGAGGCGTGTTAGGTCTTTTGCCTGACAGCAAGTCTTCTATCGTGAGGATCTGGATTCGCGGGAATTTTCCCTTAAAAGCTGGAGACTCATGGTACCCTTTTGTTATTGCTTCTTTTCTCATTCCGCGCGTTGGTTTTTCCAATGTTATCAATATACCTATCTGTGCTTTCTCTCTATCTATGACATGCCCTAAATCCCGAACATCCTTCACTGAAACCTTCCCACTCTTGACTTGTACTATGGCCTTGCCGATTTTGTCCTTTTCATCGTGGAAATACACATACCCATCAATCCCAGAGTCAGCTCCTTTCTTTTTATCTCGGTAAGGCTTAGCATCGATTAACGATGAAGCCCACCACTGAAATTGGTAGCGGTTTTGAGAAGCAAGTTCCTCTGCCCCGGCTAAATCCTCGGGTTCACCGATGACCATATAGTCTTTTTTGGCTTTCAATCCAAACATGTCCTTAATGCGCCATTTGATCAGATTTATTGCGAGGTGAGTAATGTCTATGCCTACCCATTTTCTATTCAGTCTGTGCGCCTCAACTATAGTTGTACCGCAGCCGCAGAAAGAATCGAGTACGACGTCTCCTTCGTTTGTACTTGCCCTAATTATCCGTGACAATAATGGTTCGGGCTTTTGAGTCGGAAACAACTGCTTTATAGGTGGGACTCTACCTATGTCCCAAGTATCGTCTCTCGGGACCCCAGCGGATTCTTCGTCCAGAGTTTGTGATGGAACCCGCTTGCCAGTTTCGTCGTATCCTGAGACAATTTTTTTCTTGCCGAAGCGCCTCCGAGTGGACTCAGTTCTTTCCATCAAGTCAATCTGATTAAAAACCCTTTCTGAAGAGTCCGTTTTTGCGTAAAAAAGAATTACATCGTGGTTGCGCTGAAATTGTCGGTTTCCTGATGGCCACTTCCTATAATGCCAGATAATCTCGTTTTTGAAATTCTTCTTATCGAATATTTCATCCATAAGTATCTTCAAATAGTGACTCGCTGTCGGATCGCAATGAAGATAAATAGAACCTAGATGTTTCAGAACTCTTCTTAACTCAATCAATCTGATACACATCATAGTCAAATATGCCATTACATCATTTACGCCAACAAATTGCCTAAACGACCCCATCATCTCAACGACATTTGCTGACGCCGTGTCCACAATTTCCCGGAAGGCTGCTTCCGTTTCCTCTGTCCAGTGCCAGGTATCCTCGAAGGCAGTGATTTGAGCTTCGGATGGTTTCCCAGTTGGCTCTTTGAAAAGGATGTTATAATCGGCCTTAGAATTAAAGGGGGGATCAAGATAGATCAGGTCGATGGAATTGTCTGGTATATACTCTCGGAGAATTCTTAAGTTGTCTCCATAGTAAAGAGCATTTTCTAACATTCTAATAACTCTCACCACGCCCAGATATGATCGTTTATCCGAGCTTCCATAGCAAGGTTGCCCTTATAGTTTCATAGCTACGCACAAAGTTATATTCAAAAAAGCGTAATGCAAGCACTGAATTCCAAATCTTCTGATTTTTGCGCTACTGACTTCTCCCACAAACAAGAGCTCCCCTTTTTCATGTGCGGCATCCCTTGTCGCTCACCTCTCCCTAACCGTCAGTAACGATCCGACAAAAGCAAGAACAATCAACACCGCCAGGGCGACCAACAGCCACCATAGCCCGATCACCGGCAGCAAAATCGTGGTTGAAAACAACGCTCCGAACGACGAGCCGATCAGCTCACAGGCATAGCCGGCGCCGCGGTTGGTCTCCGATCCGGTCGGGTAATAGCGATTGGTGGCGGCGACAAAAAGACTACCCGTGGCCGCCGCCACAACAAACAGAAAGCACACATGATAAAAAAGCAAAACCTGAGGGTTGATGCGGTGGTAGGTGGCAAGGAATATCACCGTGGCCGCCAGCAGCATCAGCAGGGCGGGATACTCCAGACGTCCCCTCCCCACCCGCACTGAATAATACGTCCCGAAAGCGAGGCCCAGCATAAAAGCCCCGATCAGGGCCGCCATCTCAGCGTACAAAGAGCCCGCCGACGATTGATAGACATAAAAAGATATCAACTCCAAAGCGAGTGACACCAGTCCGGCTGTTAAATAAAGAAACAGCCCGTAGCGCTTTTTCTTTTGCCTACCCGCACCGGCCAGTACAAAAAACAAAAAGATGAACAAAGGAATCCCAACGGTCCAGGCCGGTCTGCTGAGGATAAATGACACAACGTGTCTGTCTAAGGTTGTCGTTTTTGCCCGGTAGATCACTTGATAATAGGGAATCAGCGGCCGATCGAGACTATTGACCCGGTCTGAGTAGCTCACCGCCTCCCGAAGCCGCTCCATCCTGAACTCGTCCAGTCGGTCGTACAGGTAATTTTCGCTGATGAACTGCGGCGCATATTCAAAGTTGGCAAGCCTGTTGATTATCGAATCGTACGGAATGTCCAACACCGGCGCATCGGAGGAAAACAGCAGGGTCATGCTGCCCGGCCAGAGGGCGACATGATTAAAAGACTCTCGGAGGACGTTGTAAATTATCGACAGCAGTGCCCTTTGTTCCACCGTGATGTAGCGATCGGTATCATAGCGAGTGGGCAGATAGACAATGCCGCCGGGTGTCAGCGAAGATCTGACCATCGTAAGAAACCTTTTGGTCAACAAACGGCTGTTTTTGTAACTATCGAGTCCGCCGGTATTCATGATGATAATGTCATATTTATCCGTCGCCTGACGGCGGGTAAAGAATGCCATCGGGTCGCTATCGATTCGCCTTACGCCGTCAGAAATTAGTATCACATCGTCTATTTTCCATGATAACGCCCGTCGAGGATCAAGGACCGTGATTGACAGGCCGGGCAGGCGGTCAGCCAGTTGCATGATGCCAAACTCAGCCCGGCCGATAAAGAGGATCTTCTGAGCGGCGGGCTTATACAGCAGTGGTGGGATCAGCAGGTTCTCGGCAGTCAGCAGATCGGGGTAGGCAGCCTCGACGGTGTTGTCGGTCAGCAGGATCAGACTGCCATCCCGCCACAGAACGGCCTGGTGAGCGTAGTGGGTATCAAATGATTTTTCAACCCGGTACGATTCATATTTGACGCCATCGATATAGCGGTCAAAGCGAGACACAGTGCGTTGGGCAACAAGCGAAAGAGCCAGAATGCTTACGGCTGCGAAGAGAGTCAGCAGCGCTTTTCGTTTTCTGTAGGCAGGGAGGATACCTACTATTACGACCGCGCCCAACAGGACCGCCATTTCCAGAGTTGAAACAATGCCGCCGGCCAGTATTGTAATCAGTACCCCGCCCACAAAGGCGCCGATTCCCTCAAAGAGATAGACCTGTACGATGGAAGCCGCCGGGGTGCGACCTTCGCGAGTTATCGATGCAAAAAGCCATCCGGAAACGATACCGGGCGGCAACATCATCACGATTGATATGAGAGCGGCGGTGCTGAAGGGAATGACTTCTCCGACGACGTTGCTTACCGTAAGCGGAGAAAGCCGCGCTACGACAATCATAATGGGCAGAAGGAAAACGCCCGCAATGAACAACGTCGTCGATCTAACTCCAAGACGAGTCGTGCCACCAAGGTAGGCCCCGGCGGCGACCGAAACCAGCCACCCAAAGAGAGCAGTGCCGATGAAGAGTTCGTCCCCGTTCAATGAGGAGACCAGCTCCCGCAAAAGAAGCACCTGGCCGCCGATGGAATAAAAGCCGAGTAGAAAAGCCTTGCGGTTCATTCCCTCAAAACACACCGGGGATTTCTCTGCCGCATTTGCCGCAGTGATTTCCCTTGAGGTTGTTCTGGTAGATGCGATACCCGCGTCGCTCAATCAAGACCTGCCCGCAGGCCGGGCAATAAGTCGATTCAGCGGGGTGCCCGGCTACATTCCCCAGGTAAACAAATTCCAGGCCTTCCGCTCGGCTGATCGCATGGGCCGTCTCCAGCGTTTTTTTCGGGGTGGCGGGAAGGTTCTTTAACAGGTACTGGGGATGAAAACGGGAAAAGTGAAGGGGCGTATCAGTCCCTAAATTGGTCTTAATCCACTGCGCCAGCTCCTTGAATTCCGCCTCAGTGTCATTCAGTGTGGGAACCACCAGATAGACAATCTCAAGCCACATACCCGCTTTTTTGATTTGGACAAGTCGATCCAGAACCGGTTTTAGTTCACCTCCGACAAAATTCTTGTAGTAGTCTTCTCGAATCGCTTTCAGGTCGACCTTTATGGCGTCAAGCTGCAACATGAGGTCCGCCAGCGGCTTTTGCTCAATGTAACCGCCGGTAATCATGACCGACTTGACGGCTTTCTTGTGTCCCAGCTCAGCGGTGTCATACATGTATTCGTAAAAAATGACCGGCTCGGAATAGGTGTAGGCAATAGTCGGAACATTTTTACGGGTGCAGATATCCACCAGCGCTTTAGGAGAGAGATCAAGGTTGTCCGTTTGCTCCGGGCGGGATTGCGAGATTTCCCAGTTCTGGCAGCACTTGCAGTTGACGTTGCACCCGGCGGTGGCCAGCGACAGAGCGGTAGTGCCGGGATAAAAATGGAACAACGGTTTTTTCTCAATCGGGTCGATGTTGAGGGCACAGGGTAAACCATACACCAGCGTGTAATAAACGTCGCTTCTATTTTCTCTGACGCCGCAGTAACCTCGTTCCAGGTCCGTAACGCGACAATGCCGGGGGCAGAGGGTACACTCAATACCGCCCCCATCCAGCTTTTTATAATAGCGGGCTTCCACTGACGAGAGCTCTTTGGTGAAATCGAAGGCGCAGGCGTTCTGAAGTCCGCCAAGGAATTCGGGGATTAACTCCGTTTGAGACGCAGCGGCTACAGCCGCGCCGCATCCGAAACAGCGAAGAAACATCCTCCTATCCATCAGAAAAGCTCCCCGACCGTCTGCCGGCCGTCCTTATCGACTAGAAGAACATCAACGTCGATCTGCTGCATATCGGCCACTCCCAGTCCAATCTGCTGCGCCGACCTGAGATATTTGACCTGCCGACCTACTTTCTCCAGGGGAGGGAGGCTGTTTGCTTTTCGCAGATGTTCCAAAATCTCCAACCCGACCCTGTCGACCGCCACCGGGTCATCCGAAAGCAGGACGCCGTTATAGTACGTCACGTACTCGCTGACGTAGCCGGGGCCGCCATTGTACTGTACTTTGACGGCATCAAGGATGATCAAACGGTTTTTCTCTTTGATCGGCGCCAGGTTGTTGACGTGGGCGCAAAAGGGGTCGCAGTTGTTGTCATGATACTTGTTGGGGTTGTGGATAGCACCATACATATTTTTCATGCCCCCCGAAAGGCCCGCTATGGAGTGGTCTTTGAGTACCGGCAGGTTAACGTTATAGTCAACCATGTCGGTTAGTATCCGGCTGACCAGTGAGTTGACCTCCCCTGAGCTGTAAAAACGGCTGCTGTAGCCGACGCCGTTGGTATCGGTGCCAAGACAACGGCCGCCAAAGGAGGCTGCGTTCAAAACATAACCGGCATTCTTCAACTCACGGTTGGTCCTTTCCCAGATAACAATGTCATTCTTATCAAATCCCGCTTCAATCAATAGATCAGACAGAGCCTCGGCCAGCGCCGTCGGCGTGGAATTGGATTTACGTACCAGGCAGTTGGTCTTCATCCCGATAACACCCGAGGGGATATATTTCCGAACAGCGGCTTTGGCCTCTTTTTCACCTGAAAGCGCTCGCATGCCAACCGTAAGGAGAACGCCGTATGCCTGCCGACTGAGACCTTTCTTAGTACCATCACCGGAGTATCTGACGACGACGACCTTGCTCATACATTAATTATACTTACTTTCGCTAAAACCACCAACAGTTTTCCCCTTGACGCACAGGCCTGCCGGTCGTATCCTGGAGTGAGGTTGTAATCATGTCCAGGCTGCAAATCGTTGTAAGTTGTTTCCTTCTCTTTCTCTTCTGCTCGGCTGGTACCTCGTCAACAGTACGAGAACCGGCGGTGGCGGGTGCCTTTTATCCCGGCGACAGCGCCGAACTGGCGCGGATCGTGCAAGGGCACCTTAGCCACGTCAAAGATTTGCCGACCATTGATGGCCGGATTATCGCTCTGATTGTTCCCCATGCGGGGTTGATTTATTCCGGCCAGATCGCCGCCTACAGTTACAAGCTCTTAAAGAATTCCAAGGTTGACAAACTGATCCTCTGTGGGCCGTCGCATCGGTATCGGTTTGAGGGCCTTTCGGTTTATGGGCCGGGCGTCAAGTGGAAAACGCCGCTGGGAAAGGTTGCCTGCCATGATAGTCTCTGCGACCTGCTGTTGAGTCACAACAAACATATAAGTGTTATCAAAGAGGCTCAAACCCGCGAGCATTGCCTGGAAGTGCAATTGCCGTACCTTCAGACTGTCCTGAAAGATTTCCAGATTGTGCCGGTAGTTATGGGATACCCGAATCATGATGCTATCGAGTTGTTAGCCGAGGCCTTGAAAGTTCTGGAATTCGACAGCCATACTATAATGATAGCATCGACCGACTGGCAGCACTACCGTCCCGCCGCGCAGGGCTGGAAAATGGATTCTCTTGGTATCGACTGCTTAGAGAAGCTGGATACGGCCCGACTGGAGAAATATCTGCAAAGCGGTCAGGTGGAATTATGTGGCGGTGACCCGACAGTGGCGGTGATGAAAGCGGCCATTGCCAAAGGAGCCAACAGAGTGAAAATCCTGCGCTATGGCGACTCCGGTGATGTCTCGGGCGATAAGACGTCAGTGGTCAGCTATGTCGCGGCAGTAATCTACAAAGCTACTGGCAGGACGGCTGACTCGTCAGGGACAAAGTCTGAAAGCTCAACGATTGAGAAAGAATTACCATCAGAGTTCCACCTGTCGGATGCAGAGAAAAAGCAACTGTTGACAATCGCGCGGCAGTCTATCGAACACTATCTTAGCAAGGGTTCCCTTCCTGAGTTTGAAGTCTCCGAGAATCTGCGCCAGCCCGGGGCCGCCTTTGTCACTCTGAAAAAGGAGGGCATGCTCAGAGGCTGCATCGGGCATACCATCGCCCAGGAACCATTGTTCAAGACGGTGTCAATCTGCGCCGTGCAGGCGGCGGTGGCTGATCGCCGGTTTCGTCCTGTCCAGTCTGATGAACTGCCGGGAATGCACATCGAGATTTCTGTCCTCACTCCGCTTCAGGAGGTTAAGTCGCTGGATGAGATTAAGGTCGGCCGTGACGGGCTGATGATTTCGATGGGAGACAGGCGAGGGCTGTTATTACCTCAAGTAGCCACGGAAAATGGCTGGAACAAGACCCAGTTCCTCCAGCAGACCTGTCACAAGGCCGGCCTGCCCCCCGATGCGTACAAGTCGCCCCAGGCCCTCATCCAGACGTTTAAGGCTGTAATTTTTGGCGAGTGAGAAGCGGTTGTTGTGCCTACGCTCCAAAGCTGTGCGCTGCTTCTCTAAATTATGCGCGGTTTCCCCAAAATCGTGCGCGGCGGACGTCCCCGTCCGCCGTGTCAATGTCCGCAAAATACACAATGGGGCAGATGTGGAGAGGTTGTCCTAAAAGTTGACTCCAGCTACACTGGACATGGCACCAAATGAAGTCGCCATTTGCTAACTCCGCGTAGCGGCGGGCCTTGTGTCCGCCGATGATAAGGTGAGAGACAAGCCCCCACCCTACGCAGGCCAGAATAGTTGCCTTTTGGGACAGCCTCACCACATCTGCCGCCCACCAAGTATGGGGACTCCTGCCACCCACGAGAATTACACACTCACCAATTACTCACAAAAAGCGTGCTGTATAAATGTCTAATCAAGCAAGGCGTGGCTCGGAAATTGAGTAATAAATGACGGAGTTTTTTCGCTTGACTTGCAGTAACAGGGCCTATAGATTGGGCGCTGTTGTTCCGGTTGTGGATAAGGTTTGCCGGATTAGTTGATGTTCTGACGAGTGAATAGATAGTCTCACTAATCTGCCTGTAAAGATCCCCTCTTTGATGTCCGGGATGGGCAGGCGCTTGAGAAAGACCAAGGATAAGGGAACTTGAGACATCACTCTTTTACGTCCACCCGTTTCACTGCCGGTTTTGGCTGTTTTCTGCTTGCCTTATTGTTCTCCCTGTTTTCTCTGTCGGCGCTGGCTCAGGATGAGCCGGCTGAGGCCGATAGCTTGTTGGTTACTCCAGACAGCATTCCGCTCGAATATTATCCCCTGGCCCCCACAAATGTCAGCGTCAGCGACGCGCCCAACGATGCCGGTGGCTCAATTGATGTCCAATGGGACATATCTCCTGACGATGTCCCCGACGGAAAGGTCAAGCAGTACAGGATTCTGAGAGCAGAATTGATCGAAGGTCAACCGGGGGAGTTCGCTGAAATTGGTGATGCGACCGCAGGTGCCACGGCTTTTACTGACGGTAATACCGAAGATGGCCTTGACTATATTTACAAGGTGGTCGCAGTCAATAGCTTAACTGAGAATAATGAGGTTGTCTGGGAGGCGGCAACGGAATCGATGCCTGCCGGGCCGGTGCGGTCGTCGGCACAGTGGTTTGATCGGCAGCGGGTGAACGCGTTGGTTGGCGTCATCCTGCTGTGTGTTTTTATCATTTATTACATTACGCAAGCAAGAGCAGGGAAAGAGTTATTCATTCGCAAGATTGCCGGTCTTGAAGCTGTGGAAGAAGCTGTCGGTCGCGCCACGGAGATGGGAAAAAAGATCTTCTACATTCCCGGCATCTCGGATATGGATAATATGCAGACGATTGCCAGCATTACCATTTTGGGGAAGGTAGCGGAACTGGCTGCCCAGCATGAGACCTGGCTGGAGGTTCCCGTTTGCCGATCGCTGGTCATGGTTACGGCCAAGGAGGTCGTCAAAGAAGCCCACTCCAAAGTTGGCCGCCCCGATACCTTCCACGAAGATCAAGTGCACTACCTGACTGATGACCAGTTTGGTTACGCCGCCGCCATTGACGGTATGGTAGTACGTGAAAAACCGGCCACGATATTTTTCATGGGTGAGTTTTTTGCCGAATCGCTGATTCTGGCCGAAACAGGTAACGCCTCCGGAGCCATTCAGATTGCCGGAACGGCGGCGCCGGCCCAGCTTCCGTTTTTCATAGCTTCCTGTGACTTCACGCTGATCGGTGAAGAACTGTTTGTGGCCTCGGCTTATCTTTCAAGAGAACCGAAGCTGCTTGGTTCGCTAAAAGGGCAGGACATGGGCAAGGCGGTGATCTTGATTGCCATACTGATCGGCATCATTTTGGAGACGTTTGACATCTGGAGTTTTTCAACCTTGTTTTCGGTAATTGATTAACTATGCGCAGAACAATACCTCTTCTCATCACAGGAATCGTGGGTGGCGTGTTTGTCATCCAGTACTTTATTCCTCATTATCCGTTTAACAGAATGAGTCACTGGTTTTCTGACTGGTTCGCGATTATCCTGGCCTGTGCTATAGTGTTGGGGGCGCTTAACCTCATGAAGATTTCCATCCAGAAAGTGATCAAAAAGAAACCAGGCTGGGGCTACGCGGTCGTCATAATCGTTTCCTTTTTGCTGATAACGGTCATTGGCCTATCCGAGGGGGAGGCTTTCCGGGAGCCGGGCACATGGTTCGACTGGCTTTACGTGTATGTGTATACCCCGTGTTCTTCAACTATGTTTGCCATTTTGGGGTTTTTTGTGGCCTCGGCCTCATATCGCGCGTTCAGGGCGCGCAATTTTGAAGCCACCCTTCTCTTGCTGGCAGCCTTTTTCGTTATGATAGGTCGGGTCCCGGTTGGTGATATCATTAGCGGCTTCATGCCGGAAGGAGTTCGTCTTTCCAATCTGGCCAGTTGGATCATGACTTTTCCGCAGACCGCCGGGCAACGGGCTATCATGATCGGCATTGCGCTGGGGATTGTCTCCACATCCTTGCGAGTGATTCTCGGCATCGAGCGCGCACACCTGGCAGGAGAGTAAGGAGCACGCGGTGAGTACAAAGGCCAAAGAGATCCTGGTCCTGGCACTGATTTTTGCCTTTTCTCTCATATTTTACATCGGGAAAGTCTTAGGATGGGAAGCGGTACGGTTCTCTACCACAGTATCCCTCATCGTGATTCTCTTGGTCGCCCTTTCACTGCTGTGGATTCTTATTCTCACCATTAGAGGGCGTCTTGTTGAGCGCCGGATTGTTTTTTTGTATGTCGGAATTGCCGTGGCTCTGCCGCTTTTTATGACCCTTTCTCAAAGAATCGCTATTTCTCCTGAAGTCGAAGCTGTCTATAACACCCTTGAAGGACTGCCTGAAGGCTCAAAGGTGCTGGTCTCGTTCGATTATGACCCACCCTCGGCGCCGGAGCTTCAGCCGATGGCGGAAGCGTTTCTCTATTACTGCTTTGAGCATGATTTGAAGGTCATTATGATGGGGCTGTGGCCCCAGGGACCGATGCAGGCAAACTTGGCAATTGAGAAAGTCCTCAGCGATGAAAAGATCAAATCCAAAAACCTCAAGTATGGCGAGGACTATGTCAATCTTGGGTTTCAAGCAGGGTATGAGTTCGTTATTCAGCGGATGGGTTCTGATTTCAGGTCGATGTTTCCAACCGACTACCGTGGCACACCATATGAGCAAATCCCACTGGTCAAGAACGTCAAGAACTTTTCCAACATAGATTATTGTTTTAATCTCTCTTCCGGTTTTCCCGGGACCCGTGAATGGGTTCAGATTGCGGTTGACCGCTTTGGCGTCACCCTGGGCGCCGGCAATACGGCTGTGCAGGCGCCGCAGATGTATCCTTTCATGCGGGCCGGCCAGCTTGTCGGGTTGCTGGGTGGGATGGTCGGCGCCGCCGAATTCGAGTTCCTGACCAAATGGATAGGCAAAGGGACTAAGTTCATGATTTCGCAGTCGTTTGCCCATGTGATTGTCATTGCTTTCATCATCATCGGTAATGTCGCTTTCTTCAGGAGCAAGCGCAAAACGGGTCTCAAGAGGTAGGGCAGGAGGAGACAGGCGCGTATGGAGCATTTTGCACTGTGGCTGGGAGGTTTCCTGACGCTGGGGATTTTCTCGTTTTTATATAAAGATAACCCCTGGTACAAGCTAACTGAGGCCATCTATGTCGGAATCTCAGCCGGCTACTTTGTGGTCGTTTACTTCTGGGACAACTTCTACTCAAAGTTCTGGGTCGGTGTCTTTCCGCACAAAAGATTGAACGAAGCAGGTGAGCTGATTGCCGGCGTGGAACCAGACTACTGGCTGATTGTCGGCGGCGTGCTGGGTCTGTTGATGCTCATGCGGCTTTTGCCCAAGGTCGGCTGGATCTCCCGCTGGCCGTTGGCTTTTATCGTGGGAGCCACCGCCGGACTATGGCTGATCAACTATTTTGCTTCCTTTGTGATGGTTCAGATACAGAATACCGTTACGCCCCTATTCGGAATGGACTACAGCGCTTCTCTGTATGTCATTGTCGGCAATATCGTGGTGGCGGTGGGCACCTTTACCGGCCTTGTCTATTTCTTCTTTTCCAAGGAGCATAAGGGGGCATTCGGGAGCGCCGCCAGGGTGGGTATTTTCTTTTTGATGATAACGTTCGGCGCTTCCTTCGGTTATACTGTGATGAGCCGTATGTCGCTGTTGATCGGACGGATTGATTTCCTCTTTGGTGACTGGTTAGGAATGATAAAGTAGTGCCTTCTCACCCGACGACATCACGCCCTTCATACCTTGCAATGTTATCACTTCTTTTCACTTTTTTCCTGTTACCGTCTATTGTGTTGGCCCAAGCGGAAGTTGGGCAGGCAAACGTTGAGGGCACACCGATTGTGCCCGACTCAGAGCAGATCGTCGTGGCGCCGGTTACCTCGCTTATTGCCGCCGACCACAAGTATGACGACGGTGAAATGATTGATCTGTCGTGGGTGCCGTCTATTGACGATCAGCTCATCGATGGCAAAGTAATCGGCTACAAGGTCTACCGCCTTGAAGATGACGGTGAGCCGCAGATGATCACCGAGCTTGCCCCCAGCTCAAATGGCTATAACGACCAGAGTGTTGAGAGGGGAAAACTATATAGTTACTTTGTCTCGACCCTTTCAAGCAATGCCGAGACTCCCTCCGTCAGGACAGCGCCGGTTGAGCCGCAAAGAGAATGGCTCAATTATGAGTTGCTCAATGTGTTGATTATAGCGCTGGTGTTGGGAGGGGCGGTGATTTATTTCATTGAAACGGCCCGCCGAGGAAAGAAGCTCTTTGTAAGAAAAATCGCCGGTATAGAAGCAGTCGATGAGGCGATTGGCCGAGCCACTGAGATGGGACGGCCCATCCTGTTTATTCCCGGCATTCTGGACATGGACGACGTGCAAACCCTTGCTGCCCTTACGATCCTGGGCCGCGTGGCGCGGATGATCGCCGATTACGATTCCAAGATATTCATGCCGGTTTCCAGGTCGCTCGTCATGACGGCAGGCCGCGAGACGATCAAGGCCTCTTACCAGGCCGCCGGTCGACCTGACGCCTACAACGATGATATGGTCACCTACATCACGGACGAGCAGTTCGGCTACGTGGCCGCCGTAGACGGCATCATGGTGCGCGAGAGGCCAGCGACGGTCTTTTTGCTGGGGGCGTTCTTTGCCGAGTCGTTAATCCTTGCGGAAACGGGCAACTCCGTCGGCGCTATACAAATTGCGGGCACGGCGCGACCGGCCCAGCTTCCGTTCTTTATTGCGGCGTGTGATTTTACATTGATCGGAGAGGAACTGTTCGCCGCCTCCGCATACCTGTCGGGCGAGCCGAAACAGATGGGGTCACTGAAAGGGCAGGACGTAGGAAAGGCCATCGCGATGGCAGCTATACTAATTGGGGTTCTGACGGTGACTATCGGCGACGCCTGGAACGTGGAGTGGATGCAGAACATAACAACAGTGCTCACGGAAATATTCTCGACGAAGTAGACTGACATGAAGCGCCAGGTACCTTTAATCATCACCTTCCTCATCGGAATGATCATGATCTTCTCATTCTTTATCCCCCCGCTGGAGGGATTGGAGCAGACCTGTTCGCTGTTTTTCGACGTTATTGCCGTCTTTGCTTTTTTCCTGGGTGGCGGTAATCTTATGCGCATACACGTCAACAAGCTCCGCCGCCGGAAAAAGGACTGGGGGTTTTCAATCGTCACCCTGGGCGGTTTTATTATCATGCTCGCGGCCGGCCTGCTTAAGATCGGCAACCCCGGGGGTATAGCAGCCTCGCCCACAACCGAGGGCGCGTTACTGCAAGAGATCTTTACTTATGTATTTCTCCCGTTGCAATCTACCATGTACGCCCTGCTGGCCTTTTTTGTCGCTTCCGCTTCTTACCGGGCGTTTCGCGCTAAGAACAGAGAAGCAACGATTCTGCTGATAGCCGCTTTTGTCATTTTATTGGGACGTACACCCTTTGGGATGATGCTGACCGGCTGGATACCGGAATCATTCTCGGTGCTTCAGGTGCCTAATATGGCTATCTGGATAATGAATTCCCCCAACCTGGCGGGGCAACGGGCTATCATGATCGGTATCGGGCTGGGCGTTATCTCAATGTCATTGCGCCTCATTCTCGGAATAGAGCGCACATACTTAGGGGACGACAGTGCCTGAATTTACTTTTGGCATACCGTTAGTGGCACTCTCAGACATCGGCAGGGTGATTTCCCTGATGCTCATCGGCGCCGGCCTGTTGTGGATCTTGGTCCGCTCGCTGAGGGCCAAAGAGGTTGACCGGCGCATTGTGTTCCTTTTTATCTTTATTGCCGTAGCCACCCCGATTCTTTTCCCGATCACCTTTCAGGAACGAGCTACTCTGATAGTTAAAAAAGTGTTCGATAAAGTTGAGTCGCTGCCAGCCGGTTCCACGGTGCTCCTCGCCTTCGATTTTGACCCGGCTATGGCTCCCGAAGTGCAGCCGATGGCCGACGCCTTTTCGAGACATTGCCTGGAGAAAGGGCACAAGGTAATCTTTATGACGCTATGGGCTACCGGGCAAGCGCTGTTAACGCAATCGCTGGAAAGGGTCGTAAGGGGAGAGTACCCTGATAAGCTGGACGGAGTGGATTACATCAATCTTGGCTTCAAGGCCGGCAACGAGAACGTGCTGAATATCATCGTGACCGATTTCAGAATGATGTTTCCCACTGACGTTAACGGTGTTCCCCTGGACAGCACCAGTATCTTTGACGACGTCAAATCCTGTAAAGACCTGGATCTGATCATTTCAATCGGCGGCGGGAAACCCGGTGTCAAAGAGTGGGTCCTCTATGTCGGCGACCGGGTCAACGTGCCGATGGGCGCCGGTGTAGCGGCCGTCGTGGCTCCACAATTATACCCGTATTATCCCAAACAACTGCTGGGTCTGCTGGGAGGCGTCAAGGGGGCGGCGGAATATGAGTCGGAGCTCGTGAAGTGGTATCCTCATTTGGAAGAGAGGGGCACTCCAGGCCTACGGATGATGGGGCCGCAGACACTGGCTCACATTGTCATCATGGCTTTCATCGTTATCGGAAATATCTCCTTCTTTGTCAGCCGCCGGCGGGAGAGGAAACGATGAGACGCTCGACAATTATTGTCATGGCGGTGATCTTCGGGCTGTTTATTCTGAGTTGGATTTTCAGGTCGACATCCCTGGCATCGGTCCAGGAGCATTACATAATGGGTGGCTTGAAGGTGACCTTTTCAGCCTTCTTGACCCTGGCGATACTCTCTTTCCTTTATAAAGACAACCCCTTTTACAAATTTGCCGAGCATCTGTTCGTCGGGCTATCGGCTGCTTTCTGGATGTCAATGGGTTTTTGGACGACCATCGTCGGCAACCTGATTCCCCGACTTTCGCGCAGTCTTTCAGAGTTTTTCCAGGTCCCGTACCAACCGGGCTCGTACAACTTCGTCTATTTTATACCGGTCATCCTGGGGATAATGCTTCTGATGCGGTTATCGAGCAAGTACGGTTGGTTTGCCCGGTGGCCGTTGGCCTTTATTGTCGGCACCTTTGCCGGGTTGAATTTTGTCCGCTATTTGCGGTCTGACTTTATTGAGCAGGTCTCGGCGACGTTCGTGCCGCTGCTGGTGGGCTGGCAGGGGGTAGGGCACTTTGTCTCCAATTTCAGTCTTTCCGCCTCGGGACAGTTTGTCGCCATCGTGGGCAATTGGGTTATTTTCCTTGGTGTCATCTGTGGTATCATTTACTTTTTCTTTTCCAAGGAGCACAAGGGCGCCTTTGGCGCCGCTTCACGGGTTGGCATCTGGATTTTGATGATTACCTTCGGCGCCTCGTTTGGGTATACCGTCATGGGTCGTATATCCCTGCTGGTGGGGCGCATTACATTTCTTTTCAGAGATTGGTTGAATTTGATAAGTTAGAGGCATACCGGCGTAGTTAAGGAGAATAGTATGAAGCATAAATCACTTGCAATCTTGCTCTTTTGGTGCTGTCGGGCGACCCCGCCCGACAGTTCTAACGAAGTATGCAGCACACACTTGCATGGAGAAAGCGTCAGGCGGGGTCGCCTGACGCCACCCTGGAATTGATAAGTTGAACGCATGCCGGCGTAGTTAAGGAGAATAGTATGAAGTATAAGTCACTTGTAATTTTGCTCTTTTTCTTTTGCGCTTTCACTCTGTCAGCCGCCCAGGAGGATGCGGCCCCGGTGGACACTGTGCAGGTGGATTCTATCCCGCCGCCGGCGCCGGTGTCAATGCTCACGGCAAAGGACGGCGAAAACGACCACGGCCACTCCATTACACTGAGATGGGAGCTGTCTGCTGATGACGGCGCCGGTCAGAACTCGGTGCTCTCCTATGACGTCTTTCGCTGGGTGCCGTTTTTCATGGACACGCTGCAGTCGATAGGGGACAGTTTGGACGCGGCGGAAGGCGCTGTCGCGGAGCAGTTGCGCGAACAGAGAGACCAGGCTATTGCTATGATCCCTCAGGCGCACACATCCTACCCTGAGCAAGGGGAGTGGCGCAAGATCGGGGTAACTGTCTCAGGCCAGAGCTCCTATAAGGACGTTGGCGTGAAGGAAAGGGAGTCAGCCGACTACCTGGCGGATCATACCGATTATTACTACCGTGTAGACGCTGTCACGGCCGATCCGGCGATCCGTGCCTCTTCGGAAATAGTTGGTCCGGTCCAGTCATATGGGCAGTTGTTTAACACCGGAAGAATACCGGTCTTTGTCGCTGTGCTGGTATTTGGTTTACTGACCATATTATTTGTTACCAGAGCGAGGAGAGGAGCTGAACTCTATGTCCGTCCGCTGGCTGGGATTGAGGCCGTCGATGATGCTATCGGACGGGCGACGGAGATGGGCAAGCCGATACTGTATGTGCTCGGTTTGGGAACCGCCGCGGACATCGGAACCATAGCCTCCTTCACGATCTTAGGACGCGTGGCCAAACGGGTTGCCGAATACCAGACCAAGCTTATTGTCCCGTGCTACGATCCCATCGTCATGACGGTGGCCCAGGAAACAGTGAAAGCGGCGTATCTCGATGCCGGCCGCCCCGATGACTACTACGAAGATATCGTCTACTTTGTGACCCAGTCCCAGTTCGCTTACGTGGCGGCGGTTAACGGTACCATGCTCCGTGAGCTTCCCGCCACCAATATGTACATGGGAGTGTTCTTTGCTGAGTCGTTGATCCTGGCCGAGACCGGGGCTCTGGCCGGCTCGATTCAGATCGCCGGGACCGATCAAGTCGCCCAGCTTCCCTTCTTCATAGTCGCCTGCGACTACACTCTCATTGGAGAGGAACTGTATGCTGCTTCGGCGTATCTCGGACGAGAACCAATCCTTCTCGGATCGTTGAAGGCTCAGGACTACGCCAAGGCGGCGGTGATAATCCTGGCGGCGTTGGGGCTGCTTGCCGCCAGTCTGGACTGGACGGCATTCATCAACCTGTTTAGTGTGACTAGTTAGGAGGAGAAGATAGATGAGAAGGCAAATTCCACTGGCACTCGTTTTCATCTTTGGCGTCTTCATGATCTTTCAGTACTTCGTGCCCCATGAAAGTTCTGAATGGATTTATGAGTTTCTCCTTGACTGGATCTATATTATCGGAATTTTCGCTCTGGCGCTGGGGATATGGTCGTTGATCCGTGTTTCTGTTGCCAAAATAAAAGCCCGTAAGGCCGACTGGGAGTATCCCGTCATAACTCTGGCGGGCCTGTTTCTGATGATCTTATTTGGTTTTACCGGGTACCGGGACGGTTCTTTAGGATTCCACTTCATGACTGCCGAGGGCTTGTCCAATCCGATGTTTCGGAATTTCTTTGACTACATCATGATACCCATTCAGTCCACGATGTTTGCCCTGCTGGCGTTTTTCATTGCCTCGGCTGCCTACCGGGCATTCCGGGCCCGTAATATCCTGGCCTCTCTGCTTTTGGTGGCGGCGCTGGTTGTCATGTTGAGGTTCAATCCGTACCTGGGACCGGTCGGAACAATAATAGCCGACACCGCTTCCTGGCTTTTGAACGTGCCCAACCTGGCGGCCAAAAGAGCGATTATCATCGGGATCGGTCTGGGGATGGTAGCCACCGCACTGAAGATCATTCTCGGCATCGAACGCGGGTACATGGGTAAAGGTTGAGGAGGAACTGGTATGAATATATTTGATAGAATGATGTCGCTTGATCGGCGGTGGGTGTTTCTGTTTCTTGCGGTAGTCTGTGTGATTACATATATCGTCGACTTCCAGATACCAATCAGAGTTGAGAGTGAGGTGAGGACAATTCATGAATTCATCGATACTCTCAAGCCGGACGAGATTGTGTTTATCGCCATTGACTACGATCCGAATGCGCTGGCCGAGCTTCATCCCATGTGCTACGCCGTGATGGAGCATTGTTTCCGCAAGGATCTGAAGGTGATAATCACGGCCCTGTCGCAGAACGGTCCCGGAATGGCGGAGCAGGCCATCCTGGACATTTCCGATTCGCTCAAACTTGACCGGGAGTACAATGGGATATTGTACGAAGGCAGGGAAATCAGGAAAGGCGTCGATTATGCCTTCCTGGGTTACAAGCCTTACTTTGCGCTGGTCATACTGGGTATAGGACAGAATTTTCGTCTACCTTTTCCCACCGATTATTACGGCACCCCGCTTGATTCCATCCCCATGATGCAGGGGGTGCAGAACTATGACCAGGTGGCGTGCGTGGTTGATTTATCCGCCGGCAACATCACTGACGCCTGGATCGCTTACGGCCAGGGGAGGTTTTATTTCCCGCTGGCGCTTGGTCTAACCGGCGTTATGGGGGCCGACTATTATCCCTATTTGAATTCCGGACAGGTCTTCGGTCTCATGGCCGGTCTTTATGGCGCCGCCCAGTATGAAGAGCTGGCTGACAATCCGGGGTTGGCCAAGGACGGGATGCGCATCCAGGTATACGCTCACCTGGTGATAATCTTCTTTATCCTGATAGGCAATGTCGGCTACTTTGTGAGTCGGCGCGAAAAGAAGAGGCAAGGGAGGTAACCTGACATGGATTTTGGCACTTTTTTATGGACTACCTTTGGCGCCTTTTTGACGCTGGCGACGTTCTCGTTTTTGTACAAGGATAACCCCTTTTACAAAATTGCCGAACATCTTGTAGTGGGTGTTTCCGCCGGCTACTTTGTCATAATTCTGTGGCACAACGCCCTTGTTCCCCTTCTGTTTCAGAGGTTGTCTGACGGCGACTGGTATATTCTATGGTTAAATTCGTCCAAGCCGTGGTACTGGATACCAACCATTCTGGGAGCTATGATGTGGACCCGATTCTCCCGCAACTATGCCTGGGTTTCCCGCTGGCCGATCGGCCTTTACATCGGCATCGTGGCTGGTCTTGCCATCCCGCTTGAGATGGCAAACAGGGTCAATAAGCAGCTCTATGCTACTATGGCCGGCGTGATCAACTGGGGAAACTTCTGGGGACAGGATTTCCTGGACATTACCTCCGGTTATTCGCAGGTCATCATTTTCGCTGGAGCTATCGCCGGCCTGTTCTATTTCTTTTTCTCCAAGGCTCATACCGGTGTTTTTGGCGGTGTCGCAAAATTCGGAATTTGGATTCTGATGATCGGGTTCGGGGCCTCCTTTGGGTATACAGTCATGGGACGAATTTCCCTGTTCATCAACCGAATTCAAGAGCTGGGTCTCTGGGGAGAGGCGGCCTTTGATGCTTCCAACCCAAACCACAGCGGCTGGTTTCCTGCTGTCTTCTGGTTGCTGATCATGGGCATTGCGGCGTACATCGCGGTCGAATTAGTTAGGTTCGCAAGACAGAAGGCCTAATAGCCTCGTCGGTTGGTAGGTAGACACTTCTGTTCATCAGGAGCTAAATCACCTCCGTAAGGGGAATAGCATGTTCTGTCGGGTCACACCCGCATAGGCGGGCAAGACTTGCCGGGACGGAGCCGGGCCACACTTGAGTATGCCATGACGGAACATATCAGCATTGCCACTGAGATAGGCACCACCATTGTACTCGCTGTATGTCGCCCTCGCACAGTTTTTCGGTTTGTTAATTGATTAATATAGGGTTAGCTGATCAGGGAATCTTCCTCATAATTAGCTCTTATATAAATAACTAGGATTATAAAAAAAACCACTTTTACTAAACCTTTACGTTCCCTGCCCTTACAAAAATTATTTTTCAAATAATTGAAAAAAACACTTGACATACAGCAAAGTTTTCCTATCGTCACGTAGAAGGAGTTAGGCAATGGCAAGCTGCTTGACAAGCAGGTGAGAAGAAGCCAGCGCGAAGGACAGGGAAAGTGAGGTAGGAGAGATGGCTCGGCCAAAAAAGTCCACCCTCGCCAAGGCGACCGCAGCGTCGCGACAGGCGTCTAAGGAAAAGGGGAAAAAGAAAGGCAAACTGTCTAATGCGGAAGCGCGCCGTGAGTACCAACGACGCTACTACCAGATGCACAAGGAGAAGGCCAAAGAGTACCAGCGTCAGTATAACCTGACGCACAAGAAAAAGCTCCGCAGTGGGCCAGGAAAAACCGACCAGGCAGCCCCCCGTGAGGTGGTGCGCGCGACGTTCAATACCGCCGATATCATGCACGCACCGGTTGAGAAGACGATCCGGATTTTAGAAAAAATCATCAAAGGGGAGCGTTTCTTTACCATGTAGTTAGACGGCTCACTAAAATGGAGGCGAGGGGGAAATTATCTTCTTTACAGGGGGGCTTTTAGATTGCTTGGCGCTCCTTTTTTTAGTAAATTCGCCCCAGGTTTTTGGTAATTGATTTAACCAAGAGGGAAAAAGTATGTCTGTCAGAAAAGCGGCTGGTTCGAAAAAGCCGGTTACCAGAAAGCCGGCCAAAAAGGCTCGGCTCAAAACGACAAAGACGACATCCCCAAGGAATTCTACCGCCCCGCGTTATTACTATTTTTTCGGTTCCGGCAAGGCCCACGGTGACGCCTCCATGAGAGATCTTTTGGGCGGGAAAGGGGCCAATCTGGCCGAGATGAGCAGAGCTGGAATTCCGGTTCCGCCTGGTTTTACTCTCACCACTGAGGTGTGCCGTCTGTATTACGAAAATTCCCTGAAAGTACCGCCCGCAATAGACCGGGAGCTTGAAAAGCATATGGCCATGATTGAGAAGGCAACCGGGAAGAAATTCGGGGATTCCTCTGATCCCCTTCTGGTCTCGGTGCGCTCCGGATCGAAGTTCTCCATGCCCGGCATGATGGACACCATCCTCAATCTTGGTCTTAATCCTGAGACTGTTGAAGGGCTGGCCGCCAAGACCGGCAGCATGCGCTTCGTGCTTGACAATTATCGGCGATTTATATCCATGTTCGGTAACGTCGTTCTGGGTATTGACAAGGAGGTGTTTGAGAGCGTTATCACCAACAAGAAGGCCGAGCGCCGTATCAAACAGGACAGCTCCCTTCAGGAAAACGACCTCAGAGCGATTATCAAGAAATATAAGCAAATCATCAAAGGGAAATCCGGCGAAGAGTTTCCCGATGACCCTTACACGCAGCTTCGCATGGCCCGCGATGCCGTTTTTCGCAGCTGGAACACCCCACGCGCCATTTCCTACCGGCGGATGCACGACATCCCCACCGATCTGGGGACGGCCGTCAATGTTCAGGCAATGGTGTATGGGAATCTGGGCAATCATTCCGCCACGGGGGTTGGCTTTACCCGCAATCCCGCTACCGGTGAAAAGGAGTTTTATGGGGAATATCTTGTAAATGCGCAGGGCGAGGATGTCGTTTCCGGCATCCGCACGCCTCAGCCGATCAGCCAGTTGGCGCAGGAGATGTCCGCCATGTACAAGCAGCTCAAAGGCATCACAACCCGCCTGGAGAAGCACTACCGCGATGTTCAGGATTTTGAGTTCACCATCCAGGAAAATAAACTGTACATGCTCCAGACCCGTAACGGCAAGCGCACTGTTCAAGCCGCGATCAAGATTGCCGTTGATATGGCCCATGAAAAGTTGATCACCAAGGAGGAAGCGCTAAAGCGCATAGAGCCACAGCAGCTCGATCACCTGCTGCACCCCAGGCTGGATCCTAACGCCAAATACGAAGTCATTGCCAAGGGCCTGCCCGCTTCCCCCGGAGCAGTTTCAGGAAAGGTTTACTTCACTTCCGAAGATGTAGTAGAACATGGTATCAAGAAGCCGGCTATACTGGTGCGGGAGGAGACCAATCCGGATGATATCGAAGGGATGAATGCGGCGGTGGGCATTTTGACCGCGCGCGGAGGGATGACGTCACACGCCGCCGTGGTAGCCCGCGGTATGGGCAAGTGCTGTGTCGCTGGGGTCGAGGCAGTCCGTGTCAACGCCGCCAAAAAGCAGTTTCAGATCGGCAAGCTCATTATCAAGGAAGGTGAAGTTATTACCCTTAACGGTTCCGTCGGTGAGGTTATACTCGGCGAAGTTCCGACCATTGAACCAGAGTTGTCCGGCGAGTTCTCCCAATTTATGGAGTGGGCTGACGAGACGCGCCGGCTCAAGATACGCACCAACGCCGACACTCCGCGCGACGCGGCTCAGGCCTTGAAGTTTGGAGCCGAGGGTATTGGGCTGTGTCGCACCGAGCACATGTTCTTCGCCGAAGACAGGGTCCCTATCGTGCAGGAGATGATTCTGGCCGATTCTGCAGAGGAACGGCAGGCCGCCCTGGAAAAGCTGATCGCCTTTCAGAAGAAAGACTTCAAAAAAATCTTTGAGGTCATGAAGGGACTGCCGGTGACTATTCGGACGCTCGATCCTCCGCTGCACGAATTCCTACCCCGAAAAGATGAAATCCAGGCAAAGATTGAAGAGCTGGATCCTAAAAGCGAAGACTACGAAGAGGACCTGGCCAAGTTGAATAAGGTGATTCAGCGCATTGACGAATTGACCGAACTCAATCCGATGCTTGGCCATCGCGGCTGCCGGTTGGGTATTGTGTACCCGGAAATTACTGAAATGCAGGTGCGGGCGATCATGCAGGCGGCCTGTGAGCTGACCAAAGACAAGAAGAAAGTCTTTCCTGAGATCATGATTCCTCTGGTCGGGCATGTCAATGAATTCCGACATCAGAAAGAGGTAGTTCAGCGAGTGGCCAAGGAGGTGATGGCAAAGTACAAGGTCAAGGACCTGCCGTACCTGGTCGGCACGATGGTTGAAATCCCCCGCGCCGCTCTCACCGCCGATGAGATAGCAGCCGAAGCGGATTTCTTCAGTTTCGGAACCAACGACCTGACCCAAATGGCCATGGGCTTTTCTCGCGATGATTCCGGCAAATTCCTGACGTACTATATTGAGCATGGGATCTTGCCCAACGATCCGTTCGTGACGCTTGACCAGGGTGGCGTAGGGCAGTTGGTTAAGATGGGTACCGAGAGGGGAAGGGCTGCACGAGCAGACCTCAAAGTCGGCATTTGCGGCGAACATGGAGGTGACCCGGATTCGATCTCGTTCTGCCACGAGATAGGGCTGGACTACGTTTCGTGTTCACCGTACAGGGTGCCAATCGCCCGTTTGGCGGCGGCTCAGGCGACACTACGCGAAAAGACGGAGTCGAAAAAGGATCAGCAGCACGCCGGGACGGTCTGATTCGAGGCCACCTGGCGGGCGACTTCATAGCCGACGGAATACCCCCTTGCTCATTCTCAATTCGTGCCAATGAAGAGTGGCTGCTATTCCTTCACGCTTTCCTGTCATATCCACGCGGGTGGGTATTCATTCTTCGCCTTATATCATTTTGACAATAACCGGGAGAGACTGTCCTCATCGATGATTTCGATCCCGAGCTTTTTTGCCTTGTCAAGCTTGGAGCCGGCCTCGACACCGCACAAAAGATAGTCAGTTAGGGAAGAAACCGAGCCAGCCACTTTGCCGCCGTGACGTTCAATCAGGTTCTTGAAATGGATACGCGGCTTGGAGAGAGTTCCGGTGATGACAAAGGTCTTACCGGCAAGATTGCCGGCGGCGGTTTTTTTATAGGTAGGAAAGGCAACGCCGCCCTGACGCATTTTCCGCAGCATCCGGTGGTTACCTTCGTTGTCGAAAAAGTCGCGGATATTGCGGGCAATTACCGGTCCTATTCCCTGGATCTGCTCCAGCTCTTTGACAGAAGTGTGCTCAAGTTTTTCAAAAGAACCAAACTGCTCAGCCAGCAGTTTTGCCGCTGCCTCACCGACCCCGATAATGCCTAAGGCGTAAATGATCTTTGGCAGTTCGGTGCTTCGTGAACGACCGACGGCGTCAAGCAGGTTTTGGGCTCTTTTGTCGGCCATCAACTCAAGCGGCAGGAGCTGCTCTTTTGTCACAAAGAACAAGTCTGCCGGGTCCTTTACGAGAAGCTGCTTAATCAACTGGCGCGCCAACTTGCCGCCCAAGCCCTCAATGTCAAAGCCTCCCTTGGAGGCGAAATGGAACAACCTCCCTTCCACCTGGGCGGGACAGGCGGCGTTTACACACCGGTGAGCAGCTTCCCCCTCGGGACGGACAAGGGGACCTCCGCACGAAGGGCATCTGCTGGGAAACTTGACTTTCCTTGCATCTTCAGGGCGTTGTTCAACTATCGTATTGACAACTTCAGGGATGACATCACCAGCGCGCTGAACCGTTACGGTGTCGCCGATGCGAACATCGAGCCGGTTTACCTCGTCTTCATTGTGCAAAGAAGCGTTAGACACAGTCACGCCGGAGACCTTCACCGGTCTGAGTTTGGCTATCGGCGTTATGACACCGGTGCGTCCCACTGAGAATTCCACATTCTCGATAACTGTTTCGGCCTGCTCGGCAGCAAATTTCCAGGCCACCGCCCACCGCGGGGCACGGGATATCTGCCCCAGCAAGTCCTGGTCGGCGAACCGATTGACCTTTATCACCATACCGTCAATATCGTAGTCCAACTCGGAGCGGATGCGACTCAAGGCGGCAAATTCGCTTTCAACTCCGGTAACTCCGCGGACTGTCCGAACATGATCGTTGACAAGAAAGCCTTCGTTTTTCAAGAAGTCCGTCGTTATGCTCTGTCTGTCAAGGCTCTTCAACGTAGTCTCGGATATGCCGTAGGTATAGAAAATAAGCGGGCGGGAGGCGGTAATGGATGAGTCCAACTGTCTGAGGGAACCGGCCGCTCCGTTGCGGGGGTTGGCCAACGGCGTTAGATTTTGCTCTTCGAGCTGTTTGTTCAGTTTCAAAAAGGCCGACCGGCGCATGATGATCTCGCCCCGTACCTCCAAGAGAGGATACATTTTCGCTGCCTTCTCTGAGAGCTTGATGGGGATGTTTCTGATGGTTTTGAGGTTGGGAGTAATATTTTCGCCGGTGAAGCCATCGCCGCGAGTTGAGCCTTTGACAAAAAGACCCTTTTCATAGACCAGTTCCACCGCCAGGCCGTCGAGTTTTGGCTCCGTTACATACTCCATATCGTCCGTCATTTCCAGACCTTCCCGAACCCGCCGATCAAACTCCGTAAACTCATCTGCTGTGGTCACTTTCTGAAGCGACAACATGGGTCGGCGGTGCACCGCCGTTTCGAACTTCTTCGAGGGAGCAAAACCAACCCGCTGGCTGGGCGAGTCGAGCGTCACGAGCTGGGGATACTGCTTTTCGATAACAAGCAGACGGTCAAAGAGCCGGTCGTACTCGGCATCTGAAATTGTCGGCTTGTCCTCGACGTAGTAGAGCCGGTTATGGTAGTTTATTTCCTCTTTGAGCTTTTCAAGTTCCGCAACTACTTTGTCGGGCGGCTTTGGCATAGCGATAATAAAGACAGGTCAACGGGAACTGTCAACTTGTCAAAAGCAAGGTAGTTCGGGTTCCGAGAAACTCGACATATGCTGCCTAACCTGTTGTCGGGTTTCTCATTCGTCCGCCTCAGGCGGACTCCATTCGGAACCCGACCTACTGTTCTAACCTTAAATCATCCCCAAACAAGTTTGGAGATGCCACCCGCATACGGTCAACTGAAGGGCTCCGGCTTACCCCGCATCTTTTTCCGAAAGGCTGCAATTTTCTGCCCGGCCCGGTCGTCGCCAATGTCAGTAATCCATACTGCGGCCAGCTTGTTATTCTCATCAACCTGTGCTACTACAGATTCCGCAAGGTAGTAGTTTCGCAGCATTGTGCTGTTTCTGAATCTGAGCAGCAATAGTGTCCCGTTACCGGCGCTTACTAAAATGGGGTTGCCGACCCTGGCCCGGAAATTGAGCCAGCGAATATCCGCGGCCTCCACCACCGTCGGGGGAAAGAGGCCGGGCTCGACATTCCAGTGACGCTTGGCTACAACGACCTCGATGAAGATAAGGCGTCCCTGCCGGTCGATGTCAAAACGGACGTTTTCCGACTCAAGATAAGAAAAGAAACGGCGTTTTTTCGAGAAAGGTCCGATCTGCACATACAACGAGTCTTCTTCCAGTTGGTAAAAACCCCGACCGGGAAGGATTGGCTCGGTCGGGGTTGAAATCCGCACCTTGGGGGCTTTGAGGGTCATGTTACTTCAAGTCTTTTAGCCGCTCCTTGGCCTGCTCCGCCTCGAGCGTCCCCGGGTAGTCATCAATGAGCTGCTGGAAGGTTTTCTTGGCTTCACTTTTTTTGCCCAGCTCCTGTTTGGAGCGGCCCAGCTTGTACAGGGCGCGGCTGGCGTTGACCGAACTTCTGTAGTGGTCGATCAGGTACTCAAACTCCGTCACGGCCTGGTCATACTTCTCCAGCGAATAGTAACATTCGCCAATCCAGTAGTAGGCGTTTTCAACCAGATCGTGTTTCTCGCATTGTTGCAAGAACTCACGGAATCCCTCAATTGCCTTGTCGTACTCACCGCGGCGCACAAGGATAAAGGCTTCATCATAAGTCCTATCGCAGTCAACGGAGGACGGTTCCTGAACTTGCGCGCCGGGCTCCTGCTGAACACCGGGGGAACTTCTCACGGTACCCGCAAAGGTTTGCTGTTGACCTAATCTCTCAATCCGCTGCATAAGGTCATTGTAGTTTTCAAGGAGCGCCGCAATTTGCCTCTGAAGGTCATCGACCGCTACTGACATCTCATTGCGCAGCCGCTTGCTTGCCTCGGCTTCATCAGCTATGACCGAATCTATCCGAGCCACCATCTGCTGCGTCTGCCGATTCTGTGACTCGACTTCTCGAATCTGAGCCTTAACCTCATCGATCATCCGCGGCGTGGTGCAGCCGGCCAGCACGCAACCGAGATACAAAACCGCCATTGGTAGAATGGCGGTCAGGAGGCTCTTTTTGCGAGCTGACATGAGGTAACCCAACTTAGCTTGCTACTGGGAAATTACCCGGAATTCACCCCGTCGGTTTTTCGCCCAGGCTTCCTCGTTCGAACGTGGATCAATCGGTTGTTCCTTGCCGTAGCTGATGATGGAGATTCGGTTGGGAGCAATTCCCAGACCGACCAGGTAATCCTGTGTCGCTTTGGCGCGCTTTTCTCCCAGGGAAAGGTTGTACTCAACCGTCCCGCGCTCATCACAATGCCCCTCAATCTTGATGATAGCACTTGAGAACTCATTCAACAACTCGTAGTTGTTATCAAGAGCAGCCTTGGCGTCGGGACGCAGATTGTATTTGTCAAAGTCAAAATGAACCGTCTCAAACTGAGATTCTCTGAGCTTTGGCGGAGGAGGCGGGGGAGGTTCTTCTACGACCGGAGTTGTATCCGGTGGGGGTGGCGGCGTCGTGTCGACGAGTATCTCCTCGGCAACTTCCTTTTTACCGCCGCATGATACGTTGATGACGACAACTATCAGCAACCCGATAGCAAGAAGTAAAACAAGCCTTTTCATCTGCTTTGTATCCTCCCTATGGGAAAGTTTCCATTCAATTCCATGTCACACTCTACCTGCAAATTTAAACGCTGGCCTCACACCGGTCAACATAAAAAAGCAGATTTTTGCCCCGGCAGAGTAATATCCTATTCTCTTCTTCTACCCGGCAGTGCGGCTGTACGTTCTTCTGACGAATATGATAATTCAAAACTACAGGGGCTGGGCCGGGAGTCTGAACGCTGGGCTCTTCCAGATGACGTCAGGCAGCCCTCAGTCTAACCAACAAGCAACGAATGTCGGGTTTCTCCCCGCCTGAGGCGGGTCGGAACCTGACCTACGCATCCGGGCCGATAACATGAAACAGGGGCTCTAAAGTGACAGGCCTGAGTTGTATAAGTTACATTTATTCCGCACTTTTTTCGCATTTCGTGGCTTCATCACTTTACCACAGGGGAATAACTTCTTAAATTTGGTCGACTTAGCGGTACTTACCGGTTGTTCAAACTTCGATTGCTGTAAGAGTCTGTGTTTAAACTTCTTACACAGTGGAATAATTTTCCCATAATTGGAAGTTTTTTGTTGACAACGAGTTAGGTAGAAAGTAAAGTTTGCCCCAGGTTGTGGGATATGAAAGTATATAGGTCCGAACAAGCTGGCCAGTTTTCCGACAATCCGAAAAGAACGTCTTAATTTTAAACGTCTGCCGGTAACCTGTTATGGAGTAGCCGGTTAGACGAGGTGAAAGTGTTGGTTTGAATACCGATGTTCAGCAGATCACCAGTGAAACGCGGTCAACTTGTAACAGGCCTGACAAAGGCGACTGCGGACTTTCTTTTCAGACCTTTTCTGTGATTTGTAATGAATGGTATAGCAACAACTTATGAACAGGTCTAGTCTCCCGTTTACGATTTTGAGCGGGACTCGAAATGGCATCTGCGCAGGCATCAGGCTTGCCCATGTTGAGTTCAGGATTACTGACTGGAAAGGGGTAGAGATTTGCAACATAGGACACTAAGGCGGATAATTCTTGGGTGGGTTTTCCTGATAATAGTGGTCGCGTTGATCGGCAAGGTATCGGTGGCTGCTTCCAATGCCGGTCGAACAGCGGCTGACTTTCTGCTAATTGGTGTTGGTGCCAGGGCAGCCGGGATGGGAGGGGCATACACAGCAGTTTCCGAGGGCGCCCCGGCCTCTTACTGGAACCCGGCTGGTCTTTCCGGTGGGGAGGGGGGAGAAGTTGTGCTGGGCCACTTTTCCTGGTTTCAGGATATCACCTTGGAACATGGCACGCTGGCTTATCAGATCAATGACAAAACCGCTCTGGCCGCCTCGGTAACCTTTTCTCAATTACGGACAGATTGACGGCTACGACATAAATGGAGTGACCACCGGAGAGATTGCCGCCTATGACTGGTGCGGCGCCCTCTCTGTTGGAATAAGAGCCGGCTACAACATCTCCCTCGGGCTGAGTGGTAAGTTCATAAACCAGAAGCTTGACGATCTCAACGCCTCCGCGTTCGGAGTGAATGTAGGTGTAAAGTATCAGACTGAACGGCTGGCTGTAGCTGCCGTAGTGGCCAATGTCGGCGCCGACATGAGTTTTGGCGGCGTAAAGCAACGGCTGCCCACTACGGCCAGATTGTGAGTCGCCGCCTACCCCTTTTTCGAGACATTCATGACTCCCTTTGAGCTTGAAAAGAAGGTCTACGGAGGAACGGTTATTCACAATGGCTTTGAGATGAGTTTCAGCGATCAGTATAACCTGCGTACCGGTTACAGCTATTACCCTGGCCATAAATACCGTCCGTTTGGGCCAGGCATTTCGATAGGAGCGGGCATGCCGTTCACCTGGGTCGAGCTTGACTACGCTTTCACACCGAAAGAGCGGTATTCTTCAGAAACGTTGCCCCGGCTGTCGTTCGCGCTGAAGTTTAACCAGAAATGATCTGAGAGCACAAGGTAACTTCCTCTATTTAGTCCCCTAATACGGTTTCAGCAGCGCTTTTGCGGCATATCGCGCTTAATAAATCAGGAGTCTGCTGATTCCTGGGAGGATATATAGAGGATAGCCTGAATAGCTGATCAATTACAACGAAAACGCCTCCTTGCCCCATCAGCAGTTGAGTTACGGCCTTGCCTCGAGTGCAGAGATATCTGTACCGGCATCCCCGGCGGTGACGTTGAATTTTCTTGGGCAGTTGCGATATTTTTATTGCGAACACCTCAGGGGTATGTTATTTCTTGTTTTATCTCTGACGTTTATTTTTACGGTGCCGGTTGCTCTGACAAGGCCTGAGAAAATGAAGGCAGTTTTTAACAGTTTCGTAAAACGATCTACCGACATCATTGGGGCCGCCGTGGGGCTGCTACTAACACTCCCTCTCTTTATCGTTTTGCCTATGTTGATTAAACTCGACTCCCCGGGTCCCGCGTTCTATGCCCAACTTAGGGTCGGCATCAACCGACGTAAACGGGACCGTCGCTACCGCCAGAGGTCGGACGTTACCGAGCGGCGTGCGCGCGATCGTCGCCGGCAGAATTGCCAGGGCAAGCTCTTTCACGTCATCAAGTTCCGTACGATGGTGCGGGATGCCGAGAAGAATTGCGGGCCAGTTTGGGCAACCGAGAATGACTCCAGGATTACTTGGCTGGGAAAGACTCTCCGCAAGACCCGTCTGGATGAAATCCCGCAGTTCATCAATGTGCTCAAGGGGGATATGTCCCTGGTTGGCCCACGGCCGGAACGACCAAACTTCGTCCAGGACCTTTCCGAGAAGGTGGAAGACTATAACGGACGTCTGGCGGTAAAGCCCGGTCTCACGGGTTTAGCCCAGGTGGAAAACGGCTATGACACATCGCTTGCCTCGGTAGCGCAGAAGGTGAATCTTGATCTGGAGTATATTCGACATTGGTCGGTATGGACCGACGTCAAAATCCTGTTCAAGACAGTAGTGGTGGTCTTTACCGGCAAAGGCGCCAGTTGAACCGAAAAGACAGAAAAGTTTCGACTTTGCAGGCCCTGAATTGTGTTCACGGCCTTTGTTTTTTTTAATATGACCTGTCTTGTGTGGACGATTGTTGTATTCTTCCAATAATGCTGTAGTAATGAACAGGTAGGTTCAACGAAGGGCTATAACGTTATGCTAAGTTGCAACCATAAGCATAAAATACACTCGTGGTTGGCGTACATCCTCGTGCACTAACTCCTCTTGGGACGCGGGGGACGGGGATGTCCGCCGCGCACGGGAATTAACAACCCTCCGAAGCAGTGAAACTGGTTGTGGTTGTTCAGCCTGATATTGTTAATGTCGGTTTCACCTGGACAGCCAGCCGCGACCAGGATTCTGCATCATATCATGTAGATTTTATTTGAGAACTAACATATCGAGTAGGGCAGGTCTCCCCGAGACCTGCCAATAAGAAGCAGGAGTCGGGGACTCCTGCCCTACAATTTGTAATATCTCAATTAGAAAATGATATTACTTCCTGCTCAACTGGCTGGTCTTGTATGTACACTACAACTTCATGTCGCCCGTATTTTATGGATTCATCAAATTCTGGACGGGTCTGTTTGGCGATCAGCAGGCGGCCGGCTTTACTCATTATCCCGGCCATTTTCTGCTGTTGCCGTACTTCTTCGGCTAGGCGAAGTTCTACCTCGGGATAATTGTCGAGGGAGCCGTTTTAGGCGCGGCAGCGTTGATGTTTTATGATGGGTACCTCGATGTCCCGAAGGAGGATAGGTCCCCGCTCAGGACAATTTTCTCCTTGTGGATTCATCTTGTGCTGGCCTGGACGTTGACCAACGGCTTGATACTGCTGGTAAATCTGCAATTTCCAAAGCTGCTGGAGCCCTGGTTGGCCGGTTCGCCCCAGCGCATTATGGTTTTCGAATTTGTCGTTCAGCCCTTCATCTACGCAGTCATTCTGGCCGTCTTTTTCTTCATTATCCCGCGGAGCGCCGTCTACAAAGAGAAGTTCCTCAAAGCGCTGAAACGGACATTACGTATTTTTGTTGGAAATCCCTTGACCTGTTTTTTCCTGTCGCTGGACGTCCTGGTGGTGCCAATTTCTATTTCCATCATTGCCAGTCGCTTGGCCGAGATCGTGGAAAAATTCAAACCGGAGCTGGTGTACTGGCTCCTTCTGGCCGGGTTGGCGGCTGATGTTCTATTTTACTTCTTCTGGATGGGCACGGCGGTCCGCTTACTGGTCGATGAGGAAGGCTGATTCTGACCTCAGTTGTAGGGCACGATCCCCGCCATAGTGCCACCCAAATCCCACCCGAGTTCATTGGCAGGAGCGCAAGGTCTCCTGCCCTACTGGGAAAAGAAATAGTAATCTGAGTTTAAGGCTACTGTCACAAGGCCCGAGGCTGTCTCGAAAGTCGACAGAGTCGCGTAGGGTCGTCCGACACCACCTAAGTAACAAAGAAAGGCCTCCGTTAGGGTACAACAATGCCAATTTCCCTCTACATAAATCCCGAATTCGGCCGATAATACCGATATACTACCGAAGGTGTTATCTGCTATGAAGAACATTTTGCTGGTTGATGACGATAAGGATTTGTCGCAGTCGCTGACAAACCTTTTTGACACGGACAAGTTCCGCTTTCGGATCCTGGACGACGGTACCGAAGTGGAACGGTTTGTCAGTGAAAACAAGGACCTCGATCTGGTGATGCTCGATGTCAATCTTCCCAGCATGTCCGGGCTTGATGTCCTTAAGCAGATCAGGAAGATCAACGATAGTCTGCCGGTGATTGTTATTTCTGGTTTTGTGTCGACCGAGGACGCTATCGAGGCCATGCGGGAAGGGGCTTTCGAGTATCTGACCAAGCCGTTCCAGATTGAAAAGCTCATCGACACGGTCAACAAGGCCTGCGGCTATACCGCCGTAAGCAAGCGCCAAGAATCACCGCTGAAGGACGAGATCCAAACGCACGGCATCAACGAGATTGTCGGCCAGTCCGGCGAGATTGTCGAAATCGCCAAGCTGATCGGCCAGGTAGCCAAGACCGACGCGGCGGTTCTGATTTTCGGCGAGTCCGGCACCGGCAAGGAGCTGGTGGCGCGGGCTATTCATCGCAATTCCAAGCGCCGGGCCAACGAGTTCCTGTCCGTCAATTGCGCGGCGCTGCATGAGACCTTGCTGGAGTCGGAGCTGTTCGGGCATGAGAAAGGGGCCTTCACCGGGGCATACTTCAAGCGCATCGGCAAATTCGAGCAGGCCGATAAAGGGACGCTGTTCCTGGACGAAATCGGCGACATGTCGATTCTCACCCAGTCCAAGATTCTGCGGGTTCTCCAGGAAAAAGTGTTTGAACGAGTCGGCGGGAATGAACCGATCAACGTCGACGTCCGCATCATTGCCGCTACCAACAAGTCACTGGTGCAGTGCATGAAAGATGGATCGTTCCGGGTCGACCTGTTTTACCGCCTGAAGGTTTTTTCGATCTACATTCCACTCCTGCGAGAGCGCCGTAGTGACGTTCCCCTTCTGGTGGAGTACTTCTGCCGAAAGTATGCCGATCAGCTCTCTCAGCCGGTCAAGACGGTATCCAAAAAAGCGATGCAGATGCTGTCGAAATATCACTGGCCGGGCAACGTCCGCGAGCTGGAGAACAACGTTCATACCGCCCTGGTCATGGCAAAGAGCGATATTCTTCAGTCGGAAGATTTCCCCATCTTCTCAGAAGAGGGCAGCAAGGTCGAAATTGACCTCAACGTGCTCAAGGATGACTACACCGACTCGTTCAAGAAGATTATTGAGCCCGTTATGCCCAAACTTATTGCCAATTCACCGGGGCAGATCTTTCATTTCCTTGAGGCCGCCTTTGAGCGGGCGGTTATCTCATCCTGCCTGAAGCACTTCAACGGCAACCAGGTCAAAACCTCCGAGACCCTCGGCATCTCCCGCAATACCCTCCGCGACCGCATTTCGCGGTACGGGATTTACTGATCAGTAGGGCAGATTGGTAGCCAACCTGTGGCTTCAATAGGCAGAACTGCTTCGGTTTCGGCCCTACACCTACATGAATAGTCAAGAACGCAAAGAGGTTGTGACATAAGTCCATTGTTCGGTCGGGTCTTGGCTCGCCTCCGGGCGAGGTGTGACCCGACCGAAAGTGCACTCCTTTGGAATGCACGCACTTACGAGACGACTCGTCGGGTCACAACCTCGCAAGGGTCTTGACCCACTCTGTACTTTGCTATTCCGCTCATACGTCTCTCCCACTATATTGTCCTCCATGAAAATCTGCCATTTCTCCGATAGCCACCTCGGCGCCGGTGAGAATCACCCCAAACGGGGGGAAAGCGGTCTGACTCTGCGCCAGGAAGATATTATCAACAGCTTTATCGAAGCCGTCGACAAGATTATTGCCATCAAACCGGATGTCTGTATCCATTCGGGGGACCTGTTTGACTCGGTGCGGCCGCTCAACCGGATCATGGCCATGGCCGGAGAGCAGTTACATCGTCTGGCCGAGGAGCACGGCATCCCCACCGTGATTATCAGCGGCAACCATGATGCCCCCAAACAGCCGCACGTCGGGGCGGCAATCGACGTATTCAGTCAAATTGACAATCTGTATATATCAGCCGGTACGAGATTAAAAGTATTCGAGGTACAGGGGTCGAAATTCTTCGCTCTGCCACACTGTCTGACTACTGCAATCCAGAGCGAAGAACTGGACAAGTGCCTGCCCGACGGGAGCGCCGCGCATAACATTCTCATCACCCACGGAATAGCCGCCGGCATGCCCGAATTTTCCATGGCGGAGTTGGGGGAACTGGAGATACCTCTTGACGTCATAGACAGGTTTGACTACGCCGCTATGGGTCATTTTCACAACCATTGCAAGGTGGGCGCTCGCGCCTACTATGCCGGTTCGACGGAAAGATTGTCGCAAGCGGAGAGGGAAGCGGCTAAGGGGTTCGTCGAGATTGACCTCGACCCCTTCCGGGTCACCTTTCACGAAGTACGCTGCCGCGAAATGGTAGACATGCAAACCATCAACGCGGCCGGCAAGCGGGGCGACCAACTCGCGGTCATACTAAAAGAGAAAATTGAGCACCTTGACAGCGCTGACAAGATCGTGAGGATTAAAGTTGAAGGGGTGACTGAGGAAACCCTGAAGACCATGCCGGTAGACGTGATCAACGAGCTCAAGCAGAAGTCTTTTTCGTTAAACATCAACTTTGAAAAGGCCAAGACCGACGATTCCGGCAAGCCGTTCGGACGCTCTGCAATCGGGCGCCTTGACGCCGGTTTTGTTGAGTTTTTAGAAACAGTAGATCTAACAGGATTTGATCGGGAACGGCTGAAACGAGAAGCGCTGAAGTACCTAAGTTTGGAGGAGTGAAAGGATAGATGGGCGGGGCAGATGTGGACATCTGCCGCCCACAAAATATTGTAGGTCGGGTTTGATCTTGCCCCATTATGGTGGACAGTTTGTTAAGCATGTTGGTTGTCTCGCTCAAAGTCAACCGGGCTGAGGTAGCCTAAGGTGGAATGGCGACGAACCCGATTGTAAAACACCTCGATCCAGGCA
>Ga0209979_1000717_pt1 | contig 41839 bp, 41 predicted proteins | sample AnhtaG_FD_183114 | JGI IMG/M metagenome (GOLD analysis project Ga0209979, IMG submission 183114) | Deep subsurface microbial communities from Anholt, Denmark to uncover new lineages of life (NeLLi) - Anholt_01485 metaG (SPAdes) (version 2) | ecosystem: Environmental > Aquatic > Marine > Oceanic...
GAGCCTACATACTAGAAACCTCTTCTATTCTAACTCCAGAGAGCTTTCCAAGCGAACTTTTTGAATCTGAAGCTCCTTCAGTAAGTATTAAAACAGATGCTTCTCTTACCCTTGCAGAAGTGAGACAGCAAAGCATCGAAGTCATAGAAAGACTCTATCTAAAAAAACTATTGGCTAACAATAGAGGAAAAATAAAAGACTCTGCAACAGCAGCAGGAATTTCTACTCGTCAACTGCACAAATTGATGAAAAAATATGCCATTCAAAAAGAACAGTTCAAATCATTAGTGTAATGGGCCAATAAATTCTTCTACAGCCACTTCCTTTTTTTGAAATAAATCACCATAGAAACTACAATGACAACAATTATTGCCCATACTATTAAATAACTCCATCTCCATCCGAGTTCAGGCATAAATTTAAAATTCATTCCATAGATTCCAACAATGAAAGTTAATGGAATAAATATTGTGGCAATCATCGTAAGAACCTTCATAACTTCGTTCATTTTGTTACTGATACTTGATAGATATGTATCATGTATCCCGGACAGCATGTCCCTGAATGTTTCTACAGTATCAATCACCTGAACAGTATGATCGTAGACATCTTTGAGATATATGCGTAAGGTTTCCTTGATTAGCGAAGAGTCTCCTCTTTCCAAGCCATGGATTACTTCTCTTAATGGCCAAATTGATTTTCGAAGGAATATCATCTGTTTTTTCAGGCCATGAATTTCCTCTAAGGTTTCAGGCCTGGATTCAGACACCAGTTTTTCTTCCAATCCTTCTATCTTATCCCCGAGTTTCTCCAGGACTATGAAATAATGATCTACAATCGTATCTAACAAGGCGTATGCAAGGTAATCAGCTCCCACCCTTCTAATGCGACCCTTTTCGTTTTTGATTCTCTTTCTGATAGGTACAAAAATATCTCCTTTTCTCTCTTGGAACGAAATAACGAAATTCTCACCAAGAATTAAGCTGACTTGTTCTGTCCTTGCTTCATTTTCTTTTTCATCATAATAAAGCATTTTTAAAACAATAAATATATAATTCCCAAAATCCTCCAATTTTGGCCGTTGTTCTGTATTCACAATGTCCTCTTGAATAAGAGAATGTAAGCCAAAATGTTTGCCTATTTTTTCAATAACATCTACCTGATAAATACCATCTATGTTTATCCAGCTCACAGTTGGTGTGTCTTTAAAGACAAAACATTCCTCAATCTCTTTTGCCTCTTTTTCTTGATATTGTGTCTCATCATAGTCCAGTATTGAAATTATTACCTTTTCATCTCTCTTTTCACCTACATAGATTGGAATTCCTGGAGGAAGCCCAGTCTTTTTTAACCTTTTTTTAGTGATATTAAACATTTTCTTTCCTCCACAAAAAATTTAGAATGGATACAATCCTCATTCATCTTTAATAATCTTTTACACCCCTCCTACAGCTATTCTTACTGATTATGAGCTGGGCCAGTTGGTACTCTCAAAAGCTCTTTGAAGGCGGCATGAGGACCATACACTATAAGTCTGTCATCCTTCTCTATTTTTTCATTCGCTTTTGGAATTGGAATCCAATGTTTTCCTCTCTCGATACCTAAAACCAATACTCCTTTTTCATTAAGCCTGCACTCCGATAAAGAACAACCGATCAGAGGCGATTTTTCACTTATAATTTTTTTTACAAGCCCATAACCTTCAAGAAAACGGAGCAGATCTTCTGTTGTAGCTTCTTCAAAAGTGGGTGATTTTATGAGTTTTTTTTCTATAAATCTTTCCCATTTTGCCGAAAATTTCTTATGAATTGTAATCTTGTATATCAGATATATCCCGATAATCAAAATGAGGGCATTAAGAGGCAGCTGATATCCTGTGCTGGTGGTCAAAGAGGATGTCGCTGTTACTATAACCGTTATAATCCCCGCATTTCCCATTATCATAAGCAAAGTGACAATCTTTCGCCTTACGGGATGATTTATGACTAATTCTGCCTCCTTTGTTGTAAATCCTGTTCCGGAAAATGCTGATAACGCCTGGAACTTTGCTTTTTTCTTTTCCAACCCTGTCAACATCAAAGCGATAGAAGCACCCCTTACGAAGAGGAAAGAAACCAAGACGGCCAGCAAAGTAGGAAAGAGAAAATATAAACTTCTCATTTTAATTCCCTCCTTAAGAATTTATCTTTTAAAACAATTTTTCGTCTTAATATCTAGAAAATCTATTCTAGCCGATGGGCTTCCCTGCTCCGCTAAAAATATCTTAAATGAAACTATCAACAAAAGTAAAACTAAATGGATAAACTCCGACTTTAATGGGTAATCCCTCTATACGCAAAATAGAACTCACGATTATGTCTAAATTCAAAGGCTAACCTCTTTTTTTTCAACAATCTGTTTATCCATTGTTCTTTCATTCGTTATCTCGATCCTAAATCGCAAACCAGCTGCTTTCAAAATGGCTCCCAGCATTTCAGCATAGGACATCATTGCTATTTTTGCCATTTTAGCGAGGTGTCCATCCCAACACCAGCCTGGATTTGGATTTACCTCAAGAAGCCGAGGACCGCCTTTAGCATTCAATCTCCAATCAAATCTACAGTAATCCCTGCATTCTAGCCTCTCGAATAGTTTTAAACACCATTCTATGATAAGTTTCTTCGTATCCTCTGGAAGTTCTGCTGGAATGGATTTGATGTTTGAATAAGGCGAATCAGGAAGCCACTTGGCCTCGTACCCACAGATTCTGGGAAGTCCATCTGGGAGGACTGAATAATCCTCCTCAATTATAGGCAGCGCTGTATAAGATTCAGGGGGATTTCCTATTATTCCCACACTTAGGTCTTTTCCAGTAAGAAATTCTTCAACAAGAATGGGCTTGTCATAGCCAAATTTCTCTCTGATTTCCAAAATAGCATTGGAAAGCTCCTCTATGTTGTACGCAACACTTTTTTGAGTTATTCCATAACTGGAATCACCGAAGTTGGGTTTGACAATAACAGGAAAGACAAAAGAAAGTTCAAATGCGCTATCTTCCGGCTTGATAAAGAACGCTTCAGGCACAGGAATCTCCATCTCCTTTGCAATTCCACGCACAAGAGATTTATCATAACAGAATGCCAGACATTGAGGGCCAGAACCTGTATAGGGAAGACCAAGCATTTCAAGCAAACCAGGTAAGTGAAGCTCCTTTCTGGAATCATTGTAATAACCCTCATCACACAGATTAAAAATAATGTCAATTTTCCCCTTCAATTTCATCAAATCTTGGATTAAGGTATCATGATTGTCCAGATACAAAAAATCGCAACCTTCTAGTTCCCTTAATGCTGATTTCAACTGGTCGATAGTGTAAAAATCGTCATCATCAAAGATTGAGAAAGGCTTCAAAGGGTCAGGCTTGCTTGGATCTCCCAAAATCACCACAATCTTCGTTAACTCTTCTTTTGATTTCCTCTTTACTGGGGTCCATTCTTTCCTTACAACAGTGTTGACAAGCAGGCGCCTTTCCATCATGCCTAAATCCTGATTTCTTTGGGAATCTGGTGATATTTGGCCACAAAAAGTAACATCACAGAACCCAGCTTTGTTTAAAATCTGAATAAGAGACTCTTTAGAGTAAAGCCTTTCTGCATAGAATTGATCTGCAATCACTCCTTTTTCTACATGGGTAATAACCTCTCTTGATATCAGACGCTGCTCATCAAGAGAAAGGCTGCGTTCTCTACAAACAAAAAGGTTCTTGTCTATCCATTCCCAGGAACGAGGTTGAAAATTTTCTCTTAAATATCCTCCATCAGCCACATCAATAAGAAGCCTTCCCCAAGGTTTTAAAACTCTATATACTTCTTTCAACACTCTTAAGTCATCTTCTATTGTCTCAAAATAACCAAAACTGTTGCCCAATATCATAACAATATCAAAATTATCGGGTAGATACAGAAGTTTTCTGGCATCTCCTTCTCTAAATCGGACATCTAAACCTTCTTTTTTCGCCTGGTTTTTAGCCCTTTGAATTAAATAATGGGAACGATCTAGGCCTTCAATATTCTTAAAACCTCTTCTTACCAGCTCCAGAGAATGTCGCCCTTGTCCACAACACAAATCCAGAATCTTATCTTCAGGTAAAATCTTGAGAATAGATATAAATAAATCAACTTCCTCATTTGTTATTTTCTGGTCTTCTACTACATCGCCGTCGGTTTTTAGATATAATGAATTGAAAATATTCCGCCACCATGTCGGTTGAACATGCTCCTCAAGATTAGGAACAGGCCCTAGTACTCTACTTTGGAGTTTATTTCTCTTGCAATTCTGTAAGTGTTTATTTCTGGACATGTTTTTATCCATCGCTTTCTCTCCAATCTAAATACCTTAAATTTTGCCTCGTACTTTAGTTATTAAGAATTTTTTAACCTTTCTATCTCATTTTCATAGTTGTTTTTTTAAAAGTATAGAAATCTTGGTTTCCAAGCTTCATAAAAAATACATGCAAAATATATGCCAATTAAAATTGATCTAAAAAAACATTTTATCATTAGTCGAGCGCATTTAAAAAAAGAAAAATTTTATAGAAAAATTATACCAGGAGATGTAATATAAGTATTAAAATATTTTCTAAGTTCTTTTTAGTAAACATGTTATTTAATTATTTCTCAAAAGGAGTAATTTAAAATGAATCCAGAGACAATCGTTGGTTCAGAAATTTTCAAATGGATTATTCTACCTTTGCTCATTCTCTTGGCCAGAGTTCTGGACGTCAGTCTGGCGACAATGCGTATTTTTTTTATTTCAAGAGAACTGAAATACCTCGCGCCAATTATTGGATTCTTCGAAGTCCTGATCTGGCTGCTTAGCATCAGAGTAATAATGCAAAATCTAAACAATGTTGCATGTTATATTGCCTACGGAGCTGGATTTGCAATGGGGACTTTTATCGGTCTGCAGATTGAAAAAGGGCTGGCCATAGGCAGTTTAATCATTCGAATTATAACCCAGAAAAATGCAACTGAATTGATCGATTATCTCAGATCAAAAGGATATGGCGCTACGAGTGTGGATGCTCAAGGTGTTAAGGGAAAAGTGCATGTAATTTATTTGATTATAAAACGAAAAGATTTTGAAAATATTGCTAAAGCCATTAAAAAATTCAACCCAAAGGCATTTTACACTACAGAAGACGTCAGGATAGTCAGTGAAGGCATATTCCCTATGAAAAAACTGCGTCCATCAAAGATTCCTATTATTGGTCCTTTCATGTTTTGGAGAAAAGGAAAATAGCCCTTTTCCTATAATAACTTTCTCTTTTGCTTCCTGCAGCTAACCTGCCACTGTGTCCCCCTACTGTGTCACCTCTTTGTACAGTTTAATACAGACAATACAAATAATTGGAATAATACTATACTCCCCAATTCTCTGAAAAATGTTGATTTTTCAGTAAGTTACTGGCTTTGTGTGTCTTACGGAAGACCTTTGTTTTTCTCCCCGGAGGATTTTAAGTCCCTTGCGTCTTATTCAACAAAAACCTATTTTTTCCTCTGAAAAAAATAGGGAATATTTTTGCCTAATAAATTTTAGACCATTCCATCCCCAGTATCTTCGGTCAGTAATTCGGTCAGTAAAATGTCACTAAAAATGACATAACCTGACTTAACCGGCCTAGATAAAGATTGCTTGTAAGTTGTTAATTTTGATGCAAGAGCCTTGGTTGAACTGGCGGGGCCGACGAGACTTGAACTCGCGACCTCCGGCGTGACAGGCCGGCGTTCTAACCAAACTGAACTACGACCCCGCCATGGGGTTACAATTATAATATTAAAGCCTTTTGGTTTTCAATAGCTTTTACAGATTATATTGTTATAGACTTTCTGGCTAAAATAGGGAATTGTCCTTAAAAATACTATTATCGGCCCGTTCGGAGAACTGGCCCTACATAAAATTACTCTATAAAATCCTGTGGGTTTGATGAATCAAACTCCTACAGTGTTACATTTTTTCTAAAGCGGAAATTCGTTCCTCGATCGGCGGATGTGTGCTGAACAGCTTGTTCACCCTCCCTTTTATATCCTTTAGCGGATTAACAATATAGAGATGAGCAGTTGCTTTGTTTGCCGCTTCCAAAGGTTCCCTATCTGCTGCAAGCTTTTTGAGGGCAGAAGCAAGACCAGGAGGATAACGCGTAAGAAGTGCTCCATTCGCATCTGCCAGGAACTCTCTTTTTCGGGAAATAGCCAACCGGACAAGCTGGGACACAATAGGTGAGAGCACAGCCAACACAAGCCCTACAACAATAAGGATCTCGGCACCGCTCCCGCGTCCTTTACTGCTCGTTCTCCTCCTCCTTCCTCCCCAGATAAAGCTCCTGAGAATCCAATCACTGAGAAGTACGACGACTCCGACCATGACCACGGTCAGAGTCTGAACAAGAACATCATAATTTTTAATGTGCGCCATCTCATGGGCAATAACACCTTCAAGTTCTGCACGGTTCAATTTTTCGAGCAAACCTTTTGTTACCACAATGACAGAATTTTTCGGATTACGGCCTGAAGCAAAAGCATTGGGGGCAGTATCATCTATGATATAACAACGCGGCTTGGGCAATCCTGCTGCAATCGCTAATCCTTCTACTACGTTATAAAGATAAGGATAATCCTTCTTCTCTACGGGCTTAGCCTTGCTGATTGCAAGGACGATCTTATCGCTCGCATAATAACTGCCAAAGGTCATAGCGACAGCTATGATGACAGCTATGATTAAACCCTGAGGGCCCCAACCGGTTAATTCTCCAAAAATCCAGACTAATGCAAAAATCAAACAGAGAAAAAACAGAATGAGGAAAAAAGATTTCCATTTGTTGCGAGTGATTTGTTCATACATTTGGACTTTTATCCAGTTCTATCTTTGACAATTGGGTGGATTAAAATTTCACCTCAACAGGCTCTCGGGCTGCTGGCTCCTCAATTTCAAAGTACTCTTTCTCTTTGAAATTAAACATGTTGGCTATGATGTTGGAAGGAAAGACCTGCTGTTTTACGCTAAACTTCATGACAGTATCGTTATAAAACTGTCTTGCATAGGCGATTTTACCTTCTGTTCCTGCAAGCTCCTCCTGAAGCATCAGAAAATTTTGATTAGCCTTGAGTTCAGGATAATTTTCAACCACAGCAAAAAGCGACTTCAAGGCCCCTGTCAGCATATTTTCAGCCTGGCCTTGTTCTTTAACTGTTCCTGCATTTATGGCTTTGGAACGGGCCTCGGTAACCTTTTCAAAAACTTCTCTCTCGTGTTTCGCATAACCTTTTACTGTCTCAACCAGGTTCGGGATAAGGTCATATCTTCTCCTCAGTTGAACATCCACTTGTGCCCAAGAATTATCACACCGGTTTCTCAAGTTCACCAGGGCGTTGTAGATTCCTACTGCAATCACAAAAATGACAGCGATTAAAATAATTAAAATCCAAAGAATCTCCATGTTTTTCTCCTCAAGCTAGAAATAAAATGAAAAAAGTTTGTCCTAAGTAGTATCCACTTCATAGCAAAAAAGTCAACTTTTTAGTCTATTCCGTCTATTCAGTCTATTCCGTCTGTTCTGTCTGTTCCGTCAATCAAGCTTTCAGCAAACACAGTTTTTCTTGTTTATCTGGTTTATTTGGTTTATTTAGTCTACATCTTGCTAATTTATTCAATTTTTTAAGAATAAACGAAATCTGATTGACAGTTAAAAAAGACAATGATATTATTTATAATTCATTTCTCAAATAAGGGAAATTATATTTAATAGTTAAAAGGAGGTTTTCTCAATGTCTTCATTAAAGGAAAAATTTGCTTCAAAACTTGGCCCCATGCGCGAAAAGGTGAGCTCAATCATTAAAGAACACGGAGATGAAAAAATCTCAGACGTCACGGTACGTCAAGCTTATGGCGGAATGCGCGCTGTTAAATGCATGGTAACCGAAACATCTGCTCTTGATCCGTATGAAGGTATTCGTTTTCGCGGTTTTAACATCCCCCAGCTTCGAGAAAAATTACCAAAGGCTCCAGGCGGCGAAGAGCCTCTTCCAGAAGGAATTTTTTACCTCCTTCTTACCGGCGAATTGCCCACAGAAGAAGATGTAAAAGAAATCACCAAAGAATGGCAGCAGCGCAGCGCTCTTCCTGACTATCTCATCGATACTCTCAAAGCCATCCCCAAAGACACACATCCCATGACTCAATTCTCACTTGGTATCCTCTCTCTCCAGAAAGATTCCATCTTTTCAAAAAAATACAGAGAGGGAATGAGCAAAATGGAATACTGGGATCCCATGTTCGAAGATGCCATGAACCTTCTGGCAAAGCTCCCCCTGATTGCATCCTACATCTACCGCAAAAGCTACAAGAACGATGAACATATTCCTCCTGACCCTGACCTGGACTGGGGTGGAAACTTTGCAAATATGATCGGTGTAGAGGATGAAATATTCAAGGAGCTCATGCGGCTTTATCTTGTCATTCACAGTGACCACGAAGGAGGAAATGTTTCAGCCCATACTACACATCTTGTCGGATCTACCCTTTCTGACGCCTACTACTCCTTGTCTGCAGGTATGAATGGATTGGCTGGACCTCTTCACGGCTTAGCCAACCAGGAAGTCCTCCGATGGATAATGGAAGTGAAGGAAGACTTAGGAGGAGTTCCCTCAAAAGAACAGCTTGTAAAATACCTGTGGGACACCCTACATGCAGGCAAAGTCATCCCTGGATACGGACATGCCGTTCTCCGGCAAACAGATCCCAGATACATGGCTCAGAGAGAATTTGCCCTGAAACACCTCCCAGATGATGAAATCTTCCAGGTCGTTAGCGCCATTTACGAAGTTGCCCCTGATATTCTAAAGGAACACGGCAAAGCGAAAAATCCCTGGCCCAATGTCGATGCACACTCAGGATGTCTGCTTCTCCACTATGGTATCACAGAGTATGACTTCTACACCGTATTCTTCGGAGCGTCCCGTGCCATTGGCGTTCTCTCCTCGCTGATTTGGGACAGAGCTCTTGGACTGGCCATCGAAAGACCCAAGAGTGTCACCACAGATTGGATTGAAGCTCAGGTTAAAAAGTAAGTAAAAAGCACAGAACTTGTAGTTGGTATTTAACAGTTAGCAAAATTCCTATTTCTGGCTGCCTATCTTTATCAAATCAATGAGCATGCTGTAACCAGTTTCTCTTCTACCTGCGCCGGGGCCAACAACAGTAACTTCCCCCAGCGTATCTGTGGTTATGGTGACCGCATTGGTGGCTCCCATAACGCCAGCCAAGGGATGAGCAAGAGCTATCTCCTCTGGAGCCACGGATGCCTTGATATTGCTTCCTTCACGCCAGACCTTCCCGATAAGTTTAAACCGCTTCCCCCGGTTCTTTGCATCTGTAATAGCGGCAGCAGTGATACCGGTAATTCCTTCACAGGGATAATCGAAGGGTTTCCTTCTTGCACCAAAAACAACTTTCGCCAGAATGGTAACTTTAGCAAGCGCATCCCATCCTAAAACATCGGCGTCAGGAACAGCTTCAGCATACCCGAGTTCCTGCGCCTTTTTTAGGGCCTCCTCATAGGAAAGCCCCTCTTCCATGCGCGTAAGTATGTAGTTGGTTGTCCCATTTAATATGCCTTTTATTTCCTGAACAGAGCTTGCAGCAAGTGTTTCCCGAAGGAGGTTGAGAAGCGGGGTCCCACTCATCACAGTCCCCTCAAAGAGAAATCTTACGCCTTTTTCTTGAGCAAGTCTGCTCAATTCTTTGTAAAAAAGGGCTGTTGGGCCCTTGTTAGTGGTAACAACGTGGATACTTCGCTCTAACGCTTTTCGAATGTGGGCTGTGGCTGGCTCTGCAGTTTTTATATCCGTGTACGTAGCCTCTAACATTACATCTGCTTCAGCTTTCAGAATCATAGACAAGGCATCTCCTTCATATTTGTATCCGGATAAATCAAACAAGGATTCGCCGGATTTAACCTTTTCTAAAGCCTCTTTAAGGTCTAGCCCATCATTATTATAAATGCTGCCTTTTAGCTTGTCTGAAATGCCAATAACCTGGAAGTCTATTCCATATTCTTTAGAAAGATTCTCCTCTTTTTCAACCAAAAGTTCTGCTAACCCTTGGCCTACAGTCCCAAAGCCAATAAAAAGTAGACGCATTTTTATCCTCCTGAAAATAAAAAATAATTTTATTTATGAGGCGCCTTCTCTAATCCTTATTATTTCTAGTGTCGTGTCATGCGTGAAGTATTGTATCAGGCACTTGTCATTCCCACGAAGGTGGGAATCCAGTATTTCTGGCTACTTCAGGCTTCTGGATTCCCGCTTCCGCGGGAATGACGGTCATCTTTGCAACATCACATAGATGACAGGACACTAGATTCTCAAGAAAAATTCAAAAAGGAAAGTATAATTATAGACTAACTTGAACAAATATTCCACAATTCTCAAAGCTCAAAACTGACATTCGTAAGTCGTAAGCCGTAAGCCGTAAGACGAAAACACCATTCACCATTCACCATTAACCATTCCTGTACTGACATATTGATATACTGACACACTGAAATGAATCGTAAGCCGTAAAGAGCTCAAAGCTCAAATTTGGTTTAAAGTATAATGTTTAATGTTTAATGTTATTTATTTTGGTTCTTCTCCCGATTAGTTGATGCAAAGGGTTCGAGGATTCAAGGATTCAAGGGGTCAAGTGCTTTTCTTTCTAACGATTTAATAAGTGCTTTGAGCATCCTCTCCTATCCCCTCCTGTAGTATCTCTAATTTACCAGTCTCAATATAACCCAGGTCCCCAGATAGTAATATCTGGGTTTCCATCTCACAATTTGAACCATAAGCTATATATAAAAACCGAATATATTCCGGGGTTGTTTTTCTTCCATATCCTTCTGCTATGTTACTAGGAATAGAGACTGCTGCCCTCCTTATTTGCGATGTCAGACCGTATCTTTCTCCATTAGGGAATCTTTTTGTTATTTTGTAAATTTCTAAACATAGCTGATAGGACTTTTGCCAAACTTTTAATTCCTTATAATTCTTAAGCATTTTACTCGAACCCCTGACCCCTTGACCCCTTGAATCCTTATGATCCTACCAACTCTTTTGGAGATGAGCCTTTATTTTTTACCTTAAACCTTCAACCTTAAACCAGTTTTGACAGATTAATGCTTGCAGCCAAAGCTTTTTTCAAATAAAATTTATAGCCTCAATAAATGAAGTTATACAAATCCTCTAGCAAATTTCTACAGCAAAAAGATTCATTGTAATTAGCCGCAAGCAAATAATTATGACTATTAATTCATATTTTATAATAAAAAAGGAGAAGAGCCATGCATTTTAAACTTTTGTCCACAAGGGATCTAAAAGCCATGGATGCCCTGATTGATTCATACGGAGGAGCAGAAGAGATTTCCAAAAAAATCGAATCATTGAGGGATTACGAAACCAGGAAAAGCATCGCTGGGGAAAAAGGTTTTGGAGAGATGCTGGAAAAAGCCGAAGAATATGTAAAAGATTTTGCCAAGGTTGAGGACTTTGTAGAAAAGAACGGAATTACTTTCACCAAAAAAGGAATCTGTACTGCCCAGGTCTCTGGATTTCAGGGAGCACGCCCCACCTTTGAATGTGTAAGAAGAGTAGCAGAGAATGGAGATGTTCTTTTCCCTACGGAGATGATATCGGTTGTTGGCTTGACAGATGAATACGTCTACAGTGGTGACCTCATTTCGGCCCTTGCAATGGCCGAAAATATACTAGGAGCAAGCAAGTTCTGCTCAACAAATCTTTTGGGGACTCCCCTTCCTGAAGAAAGGTTCGCCAGAGTTGAGAAAGTGACCGGTGAAAAATTCGAGAGAGCTGATGTGGGAAATGGGCTAAGCCAGATCATCCTAAAGAACATGGGTACAGCATTTGGCAACTTTGGAGGTATTGAAGTAGGCAACAACAACCATCTTGTCTATCTCGACGGAATAACCAGGGCTGCCCTTACAACAGGGGCAAATTTCTTCCTTAATCCAAGCTGGTCAACCATTGTTGCAGCATGTTATTACGCCAGGGAAATTTCTAATCTTTCCTTTAAAATATCCATGCTCTTATCTACTCAAAATATAATCCAATTTAGAATGCTTTTAAACATTTTTAAAGAATATCTTCGCGATGACGGAACTACTCCCATCTATGAAATTAACATTGGAAACGCAGTTACTCCTGAAACCTTTATCCAGTGCAGCCAAGAGCTTGAAGCATCAGAGCTCAGTATTTTCCTCGCCGCTCATATCAGGATAAATCCAGATTTAGGTATGGAAAATTTCAACTGGACCGAAAGTGCTTTCAAAGTCCTCGACGCTGGACATGATCTGACAATTAAATACGAAAGCGACGGAGAATCGCGTCCTTATGATACCATGGAAGCATATTTCCTCTCAGACGAGGAAAGGAACGAAAAAGCCGATTTAATCGGCGATGTGATATATCATAAGTGTATAAGGTGCGATAAAGATACTAAAGAGATAATGAGAAGAGGCCACAAAGTCAGGTTTGCAAAGACCTCCTACTGAAAATAAATTCTGTAAATAAAACGCCAAAGGACACCATAAAGACCAAAGGAAGAATCAATGAAAATTTTTATGAAAGAATGGGATGGAACTCCTTACCCAGAGATGTTGAGAGAACTTCCTGAGATCGATATTTCGATTAAGGGAATAAAAGGCTGGCTTCTCCAGAGTGAAGATAAGCAGGTTGTATTTTTCGACATTGAGCCTATCGGCGAGATGCCTCCTCATTCGCATTGTGCACAATGGGGCCTAATGGTCGAGGGCGAAATGAGATTGACAATAGGGGAAGAATCCAGAGTCTACCGTAAGGGCGACTGGTACTACATTCCTCCAGGAGTTTTACATTCAGCCACATTCCTCACAAGAGTAAATGTTATAGATATCTTTGACGACCCAGAGCGCTATAAAATAAAATGACAAAGATAATCCAATATAGTTTAGGATTTTGGAGTTTGGAATTTTAAAAGTTAGAGGTCAAACATGAAATCATTATTTACTAGCATCATGAAAAAATTCGAAGGGTACGCCATTGGAATAATGATGAAGTACCTGAAGGACCCAGAGATAATCTCTTTTGCAGGGGGATTACCCAGCAGTGATGTTTTTCCTGTGGATCTCATTCAGAAGGCCGCGGAAAAGTCATTAAAAGAAAACTCGGACCATGTGCTTCAATATTCTCCCATTCCCGGAGAGAAAGAACTAATGCAGGCAATAATAGAGTACTTAAAAACAGACAATATCAAAATCGAACCTGAAAATATATTAATCACTACATCTGGACAGCATGGGATTGATCTCATCGGGAGGCTGTTCCTTGAACCCCAAGATGCAATCGCCATCGATCTTCCTACTTTTGGAGGAGCTTTAGCCGCTTTCGAAATGGAAGATGCTCAATACATCGCTATGGAAATAGAAGAAGATGGGTCAGATGTAAAAGGCATGGAGGCAGGAATAGAAAATTTAATAAATCAAGGTAAGATGCCCAAATTTATATATGTTGTTCCAGATTTCCAGAACCCTTCAGGAATAACCATGAGCCTCGAGAAAAGGCACGCTCTTCTAACATTGAGTGAGAAATACAGTATTCCTCTAGTTGAGGACAGCCCATACAGGGAACTAAGATACAAGGGCAAACATCTTCCTTCCATCTACTCCCTGGATAGAAACCGAGGGAATGTTATTGGTCTTTATACTTTTTCCAAGATTCTCTGTCCTGGCATTAGAGTCGGTTTCAATATTGGTCCCCCTGAAGTCATCGAGAAGTTCGTTTTCATAAAGGGAGCAAATATTCTCAACACACCTAAACTTAATCAGGATATCTGCACCGCTTTCCTGCGCGAATACGATCTGGATGCTCACTTTAAAAAGGCTGTTACATACTACACTGAGAAATTGAACTTTTTTCTAGAAGCTATGGAAAAGAATTTCCCTTCAGATATGGGTGTAAATTGGACAAAGCCTGAAGGAGGACTGTTCCTTTGGGTTAAGGTTCCAGAAGAAATAAATACTTTAGAGCTTTTCTATACGGCAATCGAAGAGAAGGTTGCCTTTGTTCCAGGACATGTTTTTTATCCTGAAGGCTATCGCAAGTATAACACAATGAGGATAAACTTCTCATTTCCAACAATGGAGGAGATTGTCGAAGGAGTTAAGAGGTTGAGCTCTGTAGTAAAGAGATATAAGGCTAAGAGAAAAAAGTAAGGGAAATTTTATCAAAGCACAGGAGGAATCATGACTGATGAACCACAATACGGACCAGGTGTTCTAAAATATATTGAAGAAGCTAAAAAAGTATTGAACCAAAGAGAAAAGCATCTTGCTCGAATTAAAGAGTTAAAATTTGACACCATAGCAGTACATGGCCTCTACACAGTAGAAGAAGCCTTAAATCATAATCAGGGAGCAGTAATAGAGCCTCTTTACCTTTCCACTGCCCAAGCCTACCGTGACTCAGATGAAATGGAAGCTGCTCTTGCTTATTTAATACCAACCTGGTGCTATACCCGATTTGCTAATCCTACAACATTTTATCTGGAATGGGTCCTTTCTCTGCTTGAAGGGTACAAAACTGGACATGAAACTTCCTGCCTTGTGACAGCTTCTGGAATGTCAGCCATCATGCTGGCTGTGGATGCTTTTCTAGTCAAACAGAGAAAAGGCCCTGAAAAAATAAACTTTGTCTCTCCTATCCAGATTTACGGCGGTACTTTTCAGCATTTTTCGGTCAGAAAAATGAAAGAAAGAGGGATAGAAGTACGCTGGGTACATCATCAGGAGGATATCACAGAGTGGAAGGAAAAAATTGATGAAAACACCCGATTCTTGTATTCTGAGTCACCAAGCAATCCCCAGCAATCTTTCTGCGATGTCAAGGCCCTCGTGGATTTAGCACATTCCTGGGAAATCCCTTTCATTATAGATTCCACCTGTGCTACTCCTGCTTTAATGCGGCCTATCGCTTATGGAGCAGATATTGTAATCCACTCCCTTACAAAATCCATAACGTCTGGAGGTCTTGCTGTAGGAGGAGCCCTGATCAGCCGCAAGCAAATCGTAAGTAAAATAAAAAGCGATAATCCCCTTTTCAAAGAAAATTTTGCTGAATATGTAAAGTTTCTCCCTTTTAGAGATACTGGACCAGCAGCTTCTCCTGTGAATGCTCTTTTTGCCTTGAATGACCTTCGTACCCTGCGTTCCAAAATAGACCTGGTCAGCCAAAACTGTCAGAAGGTCGCAGAATTTCTTAGTCATCGCTCCCATGTTTACCAAGTAGATTATTTAGGTTTGCCCAGTTTTCCTCTTCATTGTCTTGCTAAGAGATACATGAAGCTTGTGGATTCAGGCGATGGAAGGGGGAATGAAATAAACCGCTTCGGCCACCTCCTGAGCTTTCGAGTTGATGGACCACCTCAAAATGCCCGCAAAGTCTTTGATAATTTTAAGATTATCTTCAGGGCTGGCGATCTAGGACGCATCAAAAGCATTGCAACTATCCCAGCCATATCAACTCATTTACAGCAAGGAGAAGAAATCCGTGATAAAGCAGACGTACCTCCTCAACTAATAAGGTTAGGTGTGGGCGCCGAAGACCCTGATGACATCATAGAAGACCTCGACCAAGCCCTCCGCTCTATCTGAGTGAAATATAAAAAAGGAATGACAGGGCGACAGGGAGATGCCTATAGCCTATTGTATTTGTATTTGTTGAATTTTGAGGGATATTATTTTAAAATGGGTGTGCATGCAAAAAATTAGAATCTTCGGAAATAACAGCCTTCAGCTAAAAGGAAAAATCAAAATCAGTGGCGCCAAAAATGCAGTTTTGCCATCTATCGCTGCCTCACTTCTAACTGAAGAGAAAATCAGGCTTAAGAATATCCCCCTTGTGAAAGACGTTTTTACTACATTAACCCTCATGAAGGAGCTTGGTGCCGAATATAATATCAAAAAGAAATTGTTATCCATACAAGTAAAAACAATTCGCTCTTACGAGGCCTCTTATGAACTTGTACGTGCCATGAGGGCCTCAATTTTGGTTTTAGGTCCTCTCCTGGCTCGATATGGAAAAGCAGTGGTCTCTTTGCCAGGAGGTTGTGCAATTGGCTCCCGTCCAATAGACTTACATATCCATGGACTAGAAAAATTAGGAGCCTCAATAACCCTTGAGCACGGTTATATCAAAGCAGAAGCAAAAAATCTTAAAGGAACAGAAATCGAATTCGAGAAAAAAACAGTCGGAGGAACAGAAAACCTTATCATGGCAGCTTCCCTCACCAAAGGAGAAACAATTTTAAAAAATTGCTCTTTAGAACCAGAGGTCTCGAGTCTCTGTGAGCTTCTTGCCAAAATGGGGGCAAAAATCGAGGGGATTGGCGAAGAAACGCTCTGCATCAAAGGCGTTAAAGAGCTCGGCGGTGCTACTCATGAAATCATCCCAGACCGAATAGAAGCTGGCACATACCTTATCGCCGGCGCTTTAACCAGAGGAAACATTGTGCTCACACATATACAACCCAAACAACTAAGCACTATCATCGAAAAGCTAAAATTTTCAGGAGCAAAAATTGAAAATATAAATAGCCATTCTCTGCGCATCATAGGGAGCCAGGAGATCAAGCCACAAGACATCACCACCTCTCCCTACCCGGGCTTTCCTACAGATATGCAGGCACAATTTACCGTATTGATGACTCAAGCCGAAGGAACTTCTATCATAACCGAGACCATTTTTGACAGAAGATTTTCTCATGTTAACGAGCTGCTGCGCCTTGGCGCAAATATTGAAGTCTCTGGAGATAAATCAATTGTTAAGGGAAAAACTCTTCTTTCGGGTGCAGAAACCATTGCAACGGATCTGAGGGCTTCAGCTTCTCTTGTATTAGCAGGATTGATTGCAAACGGAGAAACAATTATCAATGACATTGAACATTTAAACCGAGGATATGAAAAAATTGAAGAAAAACTCAAGTCTCTTGGAGCCCACGTCGAAAGATTTAGGGAGTAGAAAAGAAATTACACGGGGAAACGGAGAAACAGCGATGGGTCGGACTTTATATTATGGAACAAATAAAAAGTTTTAAAAATGGAAGGCTGCATCTTTTGTAAAATCGCAAACAGAGAAATTCCAGCCAAATTAGTCTTTGAGGACGAGCAAATTATTGCTTTCGAAGACATAAATCCCCAAGCGCCGATTCATATATTGCTTATTCCTAAAGAACATTTTGCCTCGTTAAAAGAGATTCCAGAAGAAAAAAAAGAGCTCTTAAGCCTTCTTCTCCTAAAAGCCCGGCAGATTGCACATGACAAAGGAATGGCTGAAAAAGGATACAGAATAGTCCTCAACACAGGAAAAGACTCAGGCCAGGAAGTGTTCCATATACACTTCCATCTTATAGGGGGAAGGCGTATGAACTGGCCGCCTGGATAAATAAAATAACAAAACGAACTTCTAAATCCGTAAGCAGAAAAAAACAAAAATCTTAATAAACCAGACAAACCTGATAAACTAAATAAACTAGACAAACCGAATATGTAGAATGGCTTACTTGATCGACGGCAACAATTTTATTGGTCACACTATTCCTTACGGTCTTAAAGATCCCCGAAGTAAATACAGCCTTGTCTCCAAATTGTTAATTTTCCATCACGTTAAAAGAACAAAAGTTTCGGTAGTTTTTGACGGCGCTCCTGATGCTTATCTTGAGGAAAAAGAGTTTCAACAAAAATCCTTTTCTGTTATTTATCCTTCTTTTGGTCAGAATGCCGATATGGTTATAACAGAAATTATTTCAAAACAGAAAGATTTAAAAAAATTCTTTGTGGTAAGTTCTGACCTAGAAATCAAAAGCTTTGCCAGAATGAAAGGAGCAAAAGTCTTAACATGCAAGGAATTCAATCTCCAGCTTAAAACAATTCTGAAAGAATACAAAAAATCCCAAGAGACAGAAAAAAAGGATACTCCCCTTTCGCCTCTTGAAGTTAATCACTGGCTTGAAATGTTTAAAAAAAATGATTGATGTATCGATAATCGGCGCAGGAAAACTCGGAACATCGCTAGGCTATGCCCTTTCAAAAAAGGGATTCAGGATAAAAGCCCTTTCTTGCAGGACTTTTTCTTCTGCAAAAGAAAGCCGCAAGATCATAGGGGAAGGGAAAGCCTTTACAGACAATGTCCAAACAGCCAGATATGGTGAGATGGTCGTTTTATCTGTACCAGATGATGAAATCGAAAAAATTGTTGAGGAGCTTTTATCCTCGGATATTGAATGGTCGAAAAAATTTGTCTTTCATTGCAGCGGACTACTTTCTTCGGAAATCCTGAAACCTTTAAAAGTTAAAGGAGCCTTGACCGCTTCTGTTCACCCCATTCAATCCTTTGCAAAAAAAAAGCCTGTCCTAAAGGCTTTCAAGGGAATTTATTTCGGTCTTGAAGGCAGCAGGCAAGCCTTAGCTTTATCTCAAAAAATTGTACGAAACCTCGGAGGGCACTACTGTATTCTTAAAGCAAAAGATAAACCTCTCTACCACACAGCCTGCAGCATCGCATCAAACTTCTTTGTTATACTTTTGGATATGGCTGTAAGTCTGTTTGAACAAATTGGCTTTGAAAAAGAGCTTGCCCTTCAAACGCTGCTTCCTTTAGTGCAAGGAACTTTACACAATGTAAAGAAATTTAATATCCCCTCTTCTTTAACTGGCCCTGTGATCAGAGGTGACTATAAATCTATTACAAAGCATTTTAAAGCACTTGAAGATTTTCCTCCCTATTATGAAGCGTACCTGAAACTTACAGCCCAGGCACTGGAGATCATCAAAAAAGAAAAGAAGCTTTCCCCAGAGAAAATTAAGGCATTGAAGATTCTGCTGGAAGAAAAATGACCTCTTCCTCAAGCTCGACGTCGAATTTTTCTTTCACTCGTCTCTTAAGCTCAGAAGCTAAGCGAAGTACATCTCTTGCAGAAGCTCCTTCTTGGTTAATGATGAAATTCGCATGGGCAGCATATACTTTAGCTCCACCTATCTCTAAGTTTTTTGCCCCAACTTGATCTAAAAGATAGGCAGCAGGGACTTTTTTTCCTTTGGGAAGAACTGGATTTTTAAAATAGCTTCCAGCACATGCTATATCCAAGGGAGGATGCTTTTTTTTTCTTTTCTCCAAATTCTCCTCAATCTTAGCCTTTATCCTCTCCCCTTCTTCTTGAAGCCCAAAAACCATCTTCAAGAGCACTTCATGTTTCTTTTTGAGAAGGCTCTGGCGATAACCGAACTCAAAATATTCTCTTTTAACCTTAATTTCTTCTCCTTTTTCATTTAAGAGAACAGCTTCCTTTAAAAATTTTCCGATGTCCTTACCAAAGGCTCCTGCATTTCCGAAAACAGCTCCTCCTACTGTCCCAGGTATCCCTGCTAAGAATTCCAATCCTCCTAAACCTTTATCCACACAAAATTGGAGCAAATCATATAAAGATGTCCCAGAGAATACTTCTATCTTTCCTTTCCCTGTTCTTTTTATTCCTATTGCGCAGTTTTTAATGATGAGTCCACGAAAACCCATATCATCGAACAACAGATTATAACCTTTGCCAATAATATAATATGGAAGGGAATTTTCTCTGGCTAAACGAATGGTCTTTACGAGATCCAAGGCTAATGTGGCCTTAAAAAAATAATCCGCACTGCCGCCAATTCTAAAGTTCGAATGTCCACAAAGCTGGACAGACTGTTCCAATGGCTTCCCAACGATATCCAAAAAAAGCTGGGAAAACTTCCTCTTCCCAAATGCCATGAAATCATTCTATATAATATCCATTCAAAAGTCTAAAATTCGGTCAATCCCTTTCAGTTTAGTCAGTTTATACAGTTTGCCTGGTTTATCTGGTTTGTCTGGCTTGTCTGGTTTTTTATTTTAAATGCGCACTAGCAGTATGACAGTATATCAGTATGGCAGTATGTCATTATGTCATTATGGCAGTATAGATGGTAAAACTGATATACTGCTGAACTGCCATACTGCCGAAGAATAAGAAAATGGTTAATTGATTTTTCGGCTTACGATTTACGGCTTATGAAGTTTGTTTTGAATTTGGCACGTAGTTTGCTATTATAATAATGACGTTATAATTCCTAATACTATTGACATTTTCATTCTGTAGCGCTATTATGCAACAAATTTTGAGGAGAAATTTAAAATGTTAAAACTTAGTCTGGCTACACTAACCTTAATTCTCTTTCTTTTTTCCTTCTTACCTGCTCAAAACAATGATGCTAACCAAGACTACATCAAAGCAGTTACAACCGAAAATATTGAACAAAGAATCCAACTTTTAAAAGAATATATTACAAAATGGGAAGGAAAAGGAACGCAGAACGAAAATTTTGTTTACGTCAACCTCTGTCTCACTCCCTACAAGGGTAAGACACCCAAAGAAACTGTAGAATGCGGAGAAAAAGCTCTGGAGCTAGGTGGATTTGATGATTACACCAAGTATCAGATCTTAATCGCAGTCGCAGGAAGCTATAATACACTCGGTCAAAACTTGGCAAAAGCAAAAAACTACGCCATGAATGCTGTAAATATTGCGAAGGCTAATAAAACTAAAAGTTCTACTACTATAACTCCGGCTCAGTGGAATCAGCTTATCGGAGCAGGTTACTATGTCCACGGGCAAGCTCTGGAAAAGGCAAAAGAATTAAGAGGAGCTGTTGATTCCTATATAAATTCCTATAACATCTTAAAGAATCCCCAGATCGCGAAAGACCTGAAAAGGATAGGAAAATCCCTTTACGATTTCAAATCCTATAAAGAAGCTGAAAAAGCGTTTAAAGTTACTGCTTCTGTCTTAAAAGATTTTGCCAGCATATACCTCTATGCTCAAACTTTGCACAGAAACGGGAAAAGAGAAGAAGCACTTTCAAACTACAGACAAGCCTATATGAAACAAAAGAGCGGCGATATTGCCTATAACATAGGGATTATCCTAGCTGGAAAGGCCAAAACAAATCCTTCTTTTTCTGATGAAGCGATAAAATATTTGCTCGATGCCAGCTTCCTTTCTCCAGCCAACTCAAAAAAAGCCATGCAGATGGCAGAGAGCCTTTTTTTCACGTCAAAAAAAGACCTTAAATACAACGAAAAAATAAAAGAACTCGAAACCAGAAGCAAAAAACTAGAAGAACTCACCAATTTCTTCAACAAGAAATTCGGAGAGAAAGATGAAGAAGAACTATCCGACGCAGAAAAAAAAGAAATGAAGTCAATACTGGATAAAATCGAAGCTGAACAAAAGAGCATTCAAGAAATTGAAGCCGAGCAAAATGCAGTTTTAGATAAGTTTAATAAACTTATTGATAAAACCAAAGAAAGATTAGGAATAAAATAAGGCCTTTTACTACCAGTTACTCAGTATTCCAGTTTATCTGGTTTATCTAATTACGTGACTCAGTAACACAGTAACTCAGTGATCCAGTCAATCTGGTTGGTTTTGTTCGTTATTTGAAGTTTTCCCTCTCCTATTATATTATTTGTATATCTAATCAAATGGGAAAAGGTTAAATAGAGCTACATTTAAATTTGAGAGAAAAGAATGAGTATGTCTCACTCTCATAAAGAAGTCGTGAAAAAAATCGAAAAGCTGAGAGAGGAAATAAGATACCACGAAAAAAAATATTACGTAGACAACGACCCTCAAATCTCAGACCATGATTTTGACCTCCTTGTTAAAGAGCTTCAAAAACTCGAAAAACAACACCCTGAATTAATTACACCTGAATCTCCCACGCAGAGAGTGGGTGAACAACCCCTTGAAGGATTTGTATCAGTTGAACACAGCACTCCGATGCTAAGCCTGGACAACTGTTACAGCGTCGAAGAATTAGGAGAGTTCAAAAAGAGAATAAAAAAAATCATTCCAGCAAAAAAAATTGAATATGTTGCTGAGTTAAAAATAGACGGCCTTGGCATCTCCATAATATATCGGGATGGAAAGTACTCTCAAGCAGTAACTAGGGGTGATGGGTTCAGGGGGGATGACGTCACAACAAGTGTCAAGACAATCAAGAGCCTTCCCCTCACGATTAACAACTCCCAAGAAGTTGAAGTAAGGGGTGAAATCTATTTACCCTTTAAATCTTTTCGAAAAATTAACCAAGAACGGGCAGAAAAAGGTGAACCTCTTTTTGCTAATCCGAGAAATGCAGCAGCAGGGTCTATTCGCATGCTCGATCCAAAAAAAGTGGCAATACGGGAGCTTGATATTTTTCTATATTCCATTTTCATTGAAAAAAAAGAAAAAGAAAGCCAATGGGAAAATCTGGAAACCCTGAGAGTACTTGGCTTTAAAACAAATCCAAATTCCCGATTCTGTAATTCATTGGAGAAAGTCATATCCTATTACGATGAGTGGCGCGAACAAAGGGACAACTTTGACTATGATGTTGACGGGATCGTGATAAAAGTCAACTCAACTGAGAAGCAAAAGCTCCTGGGTAGCACTGCCAAGTTTCCCCGCTGGGCCATATCATATAAATTTCCAGCCAGGCAAACCACAACCAAAATAAAAGATATTATTATCCAGGTTGGAAGAACTGGCGCTTTAACTCCTGTGGCTGTTTTAGATCCTGTTAAGCTCTCGGGAATAACCATAAGCCGTTCTACCCTCCACAACGAGGATGAAATCAAAAGAAAAGACATAAAAATCGGCGATTATGTTCTCATCGAACGCAGCGGAGATGTCATTCCAAAGATTGTCTCTGTAATGAAAGAAAGACGAACTGGCAAAGAACTTAAATTCGTATTTCCCTCCTCCTGTCCAGTCTGTCATTCATCAGCATTTAAACCAGAAGAAGAAGCGATTGCACGTTGTACAAATTCATCATGCCCTGCGAAATTGAAAGAATCTCTTCTCCATTATTCCTCACGAAGAGCGATGAATATCGATGGGTTAGGCAAGGCTATTGTTGATCAGCTTTTTAGTAAGAGACTGGTTGAAAAAATTCCAGACCTCTATTCTCTAAAATACGAAGACCTTATGCAGCTCGAAAGAATGGGACCAAAAAGCTCAAAAAATATATTGGACGAGATTGAAAAATCAAAGCAGAGGGATGTCTCGTATTTAATCTATGCCATGGGAATAAGATATGTAGGAGAACGCACTGCCCAGGCTCTGGCATCACATTTAAAGAGTTTAGATGTATTAACCAATGCATCTTTAGAAGAGTTGATCCAGATCGAAGATGTTGGATCAAAGGTAGCTGAAAGTATTGTTTTCTTTTTTAGACAGCCCGAAAATATCGAACTAATTAAAAAATTGAGAGAGGCCGGCCTCAATTTTTCCAGCAAAGAGTCAGAAGCTCAAGGGGAAAGACCTTTAGAGGGGCAGACATTTATTCTAACTGGGGCGCTATCCAGCTTTTCCAGAGAAGAAGCCAAAAAAATCATTAAAAGCCTTGGCGGAACAATTACATCTTCAGTCAGCAGTAAAACAAATTATGTGATTGCAGGAAAATCACCTGGTTCAAAGCTTCAGCGAGCTCGAGAGCTGAACATCCCTACGCTCGATGAAAAAGCGTTTTTAGAACTTATTAACAGACTAACTGACTAACTGACTATTTATTTTTTCTTCTTTCCAAACAATTTAAAAGATAAAATTCCTTTCAGCCCCTTTTTCACATTTTTTTGTTCTAAGCCTAATTCCTTGAGTGCAACTTTATTCTCCGGATCTATATTTAATGCTCTTTTAAACTGCTTCCCAGCCTTCACAAAAAGTCCTTCTTTTTTGTACAGCAATCCTAATCCTACATAGCCATCCGGGCTCCATTGCCCTAATTCTATTGCTTTCAAGAAATTTTCCTCAGCCTTCTTTGTAAATAAAGGTATCTTTGATTCTGTCATGGCAAGCAACAAAAAATAATTCGCTTTATCTGTTTTTAGCCTAACGGCTTCTTCTAAAAGGGCGAGAGCTTCTTCATACTTCCCCTGATCATACAATGTTTTGCCTTGACGGAACCTAACTTCTGCTCTCTTCGACAGATCCCTTCTGTCTTCCTTAGGTGCAGAATAAACCTTAGCATCATAGTCGTGCTTTTTCTCCTCGTCGATAAGGATATGGTAAGCCTTCGTGATTTTGTCAAAAACATCTTCAATTTTTTCCTTGATGTCAGAAGGAAGATCACGACCATAAAGATCAGGATGATACCTTCGAGCTAATTGGAAATATGCTTTCTTTATTTCACTATGAGAGCTAGTCTCAGAAACATTCAAGATCTGATAATAATTCATGCTTGAGAGATTAAAGCTTAATCTCAGTACTTCCTCGATTCTTTTGTATGAATCCTCGGAATCCCTCTCTTTTTTCTCCTTCTCTTGTTCAGGAACCTTTTCTTCGGCTTCAACATCGACTAAATCCAAACAATAGAAAAGATACAGGCTCTTCCAGAAAAGTTCGGGATTGATGCCTGAAGATTGCAGAATAGCTTCCGATTCAGTCTTGCCTTCGATAATTTTTAATATATCCTTTTCCTCTTCTGTCAGTCGATAGAAAAAATCTTTTGATTTTGGAAAAGGGGTCTTTTTTTCCATGAATCTTTTCAAGTGAGGGTCATATTTCATGCGCCTTATGCCGTCTTCGATCAAAACAGGAATACTGATCTTTGAGCCAAACTCCTGCTCAGCTAATTCGTCCATTTCCTGGAATTTGAATTCTCCATCAAAATGAGAAAAAGTGTTCAAGACAATCTCTCTCATTTGATAAGTCAAACCCTCATGCAAATCATCAGTAGTAATCAGTCTCTTTTCAACTAAGAGCTCTCCAATATTTTTCTTAGGCTCGATATAATCATCAATCTTGGAATGATTTTCATCGGAAAGCTTCCCCAACCTAAATAAGACTTCTCCCAACAATTCCTGCGGGCAATTCGTTTTGGCAAAAACAACAAAGCCATCCTGAAAGAAAAGATACTTTTGAACATTCTCATAACGGAAAGTAAGTCTTCCTTTTTTCTTACAAAAGAAAATCTCTTTGAGGTAATATCCAATATGTTCCATATGTTACGCTATCCTAAGGCAGTGCCATCTATTTTGTCGATAAACTTTATTATACATAATAAAATAAATTTTTAAATATTCTCTTTATTTTAACTACAAAAATCAAAATTGCAAATCACAAGAAATTGTGATAATTATTCAACCATGAGAATTGCCTTAGCTCAGATCTCTCCATATCTGGGGGACGTTGAAAAAAATTTTAGGCTCCATCTAAAATACATCGAAAAAGCTAAAAAGAAAAATGCAGACCTTATAATCTTCCCTGAACTTAGCCTGACAGGTTATACTTTAAAGGATCTGGTCGAGAATGTTGCCTTAAATCACGAGAAAGATAGATTTTTTGGTCAACTTAAAACTTTAAGCAAAGAGATATCTATTGTACTGGGCTTTGTGGAAGAGAAAGAGAGAGGGCTGTTTTATAATTCGGGTGCCTTTCTCTCAAGAGGAAAAATTCTTCATGTCCACCGAAAGGTTTTTCTCCCTACTTATGGGATGTTCGAGGAAGGAAAATATTTTGGCCAGGGAAAAAATTTCAACACTTTCACCACCCCTTATGGAAATACAGGGATGATGATATGCTATGATTTTCTCCATTACAGCGCAAGCTATTGTCTTTTCGCTGGAGGCACAGAGATCATCATCGTTATCAGTGCGGCTCCAGGACGAGGGATCTCAGATAAAGAATTCTATACCACAAGCCATATGTGGGAGCTGATGGGAAAAACCATTTCTCGCTTCTCCAGCGCTTTCCTCGTCTATTGCAACAGGACAGGATTTGAAGATGGGAAATCTTTTGCCGGTGGTTCTTTCATATACAACCCTGCTGGTGAGCTTATAGCCAAAGCATCCTATGTGGACGAGGATTTTCTAATCAAGGAGATCAACCTGGATGAAATCCGGACGATTCGAAAAAAATGGCCCTATAAAAGAGATGATAAGCCTGAAATCATACTCGAAGTACTCAAAAGGATAGTAAGGAAATATGAAGATTAACGGCCAGTTTGTGGAAAAAATTCTAACCAAATTTATCAAGGAGGAGCTATCTAAATTCGGCTATAAAAAAGGAATATTGGGCATATCTGGCGGTCTTGATTCTTCTGTTTGCGCTTTTCTCGCTGCAAAAGCTCTAAAATCAGGAAATGTCATCGGCCTTATCATGCCTTATGGAAAGACATTCAGCAGGGATGTAAAGGATGCTCAAGACTTTGCTCAGAATTTAGGAATCAAGCCAAGAGTTATAGATATCTCTCCCATGATTGATTCCTACTTCTCTAGATATCCGACAAGAAACAGAATCACAAAAGGAAACAAAATAGCAAGGGAAAGAATGTCCATTCTTTACGATTTTTCCGCCAGGGAGAAGGCACTGGTTCTAGGAACAAGCAATAAAACAGAGTTGCTCTTAGGTTACGGAACAATCTATGGCGATATGGCCTCTGCAATAAACCCTTTAGGTGATTTATATAAGACTCAAATCCGACAGCTCGCTCTCTATCTGGGAATCCCTGAAAAAATTCTGAAAAAAAAGCCGACAGCTGGCTTATGGAGGGGGCAAACAGACGAGGCAGAACTGGGGCTTACTTATGACAAAATAGATAAAATCCTATTCCATCTGGTTGACAAGAGGAAATCAAAAAATGAGGTTATTTCTTTAGGATTCGAGAAGGAGAACGTAGAAAAAATTATCACTCTTATAAAAAGCTCTGAATTCAAAAGAAAACTTCCTCCTATTCTCAAACTCTCCGAACGAACAGTTGGCCATGACTTTCTCTTCCCTTTTGATTGGGATAAATAGGTAATGCAAGGGGAAAATCCAGACCAAAAATCTCGGGGCAATCTGTATGTCGTCGCCACCCCTATAGGAAACCTGGAGGATTTAACCTTAAGAGCTCTAAGAATCCTTAAAGAAGTTCCTTTCATAGCTTGTGAAGACACCCGACAGACAAAAAAACTTTTGAATAGGTACAAATTAAGAAAATACCTTATCAGCTATTTCCAACCTAAAGAAAGGCAAAAAATCCCAAGAATCATTAATCTACTCAAAGACGGCAAGGATGTGGCTTTGGTTTCTGATGCCGGAACCCCCGGACTTTCAGACCCAGGTTACCCTCTGATTAGAGAAGCCATCATCCAGGGAATAAGAATTATCCCCATACCTGGAGCTTCGGCGGTGACCGCTGCTCTCTCAGCTGCAGGCCTTCCTACACATAGATTCCTATTCCTAGGCTTTCCTTCTCCAAAAAAAGAAGCAACAAAAAAATTACTCAGTTCTCTAAAAAATGAAGAAGCAACACTTGTAGTTTATCTTCCTTTCCGGAAGCTTTATTCCTTTCTCAAACTCGTCCAGCAAACATTGGGAAACAGGCAGGTTGTCATTGCAAAAGAAATGACCAAAATCTATGAGGAATTCATAAGAGGTGCAACAGATGAGCTGATTGAAAAACTGGAAGGGAGGATACTCAAAGGAGAAGCAACTATTCTTATTGAAGGTACCCATAAAAAAGCTCAAAACTGATAATCGTAAGCCGAACAAACCATTTACCATTTACTAATTAGAAATTTAAATGGATTGTAGGATTAGGGATTATGGATAAATTAGAAGTGAGAAGTCCAAACCAGATAAACCAGACAAACGAGACAAACCAGATAAACCGAACAAACGGAATAGACGATTTATGCTCGGGCCAGTGTGATGGCTCTAACATCTTTTGCCCCCGCATTCTTCAGCACAGAGCTACACTCTCGAATTGTAGATCCAGTGGTGTAGACATCATCCACCAAAAGAATGATTTTCCCCTCTATCTTTTCCCTTTCTTTAATCCCAAATGCACCCTTAACATTTTTTTGCCTATCTTCTGCTTTAAGGGAAGTTTGGGGAAGAATATTCTTCAATTTAACCAGTTGTCCTTCGACAAGTTTAATTCCTTTTAGCATTGCCAATTCTTTTGCTATGATTAAAGCTTGGTTAAAGCCCCGTTGCTTTTTCCTTTTTGGATGAAGGGGAACCGGGACCACTGCTTCTACACCCCACCATAAAGCTTCCTCGTTCCTCAAAGTTCTATATGCAAACCAGGCCAGATCTTTGCCTAACACCATGAATTTACGGTATTTAAAAAGAAGAATGATATCTTTTAACTTTCCATTATACTGGCCGCAAGAACGATGACAGGAAAAAGTTGGTCTTTTCTGTAGGCACTTTTGGCAGAGGTGAGGCTCACCTGTATCATCAAAAAATCGCCCACAGCATAAACAAAAAGAGGAATGCCGGAGTTTTAAGCTCTGCAGACATGTTCTACAGATGACCTTCTCATGTGGAAGCTCAAGAAGAGAGGAACATAACTCACAAAAAGATGGGAAAAAAATAAGCTCAGCTAATCGAGCACAGGATGTAGCATTTTTATACAGAGAGGAAATCAAGAAGATTCTTCCTCTTCTTTTTCTTGACAGTTAATACAATATGGAGTCCAGGGAATAGCATCCAGCCTTTTTTTTCCAATTTCTTGAGTACATCTCTGACAAATACCATAAGTGCCTTTTTCAATTCTTTTTAGCGCCTCATTTATTAAAGACAGCTGCTTTCTCTCTTTATTAGAAAGGCTCAGGAGAAATTCTTTGGTGTAAGAGCTTTCTGCCCTATCCACTACATCCTGGGCAATCCCAGTCTCGACTTCTTTACTTTCTGTATAAAATTCACTCAAATGATGATTGATTTCTTTTTTCTTCTCGAGTAGCTCTTTCTTGTACCTTTCTTTTTCTCTTTTATTCAATATATCCCCCTTACTTAGCATATTGCATGCTTTTCAAGATAGTTAAAGAGCGGTAAATCTGTTCTAAAAGAATGACTCTAGTCAACTCATGAGAAAAAGTCATCTTTGAAAGAGAAAGAAGAAAATCAGCCTTCTTCAATATTTTCTCTTCCAAGCCCAGGAATCCTCCAACTACGAAAGTTATCACACGTGCTGAGCTTAAAGAGATTTTTTCTAATAAAACAGCAAATTCCTTGGAGTTCATTTCCTTGCCTTCATGAAAGAGGCAGATAATATAATCATCTTTAAAGTATTTTTCAAGTCCTTCGGCTTCAATTTTTTTAATTCTAGTGGTAAATCTTTCTGCAATACCTTTAGCCTGCTTTGTCTCTATTAGCTCGCATTTCTCCAATTGATTGATTCTTTTTAAATAAAAATCCTGTAAACCTTTTATATTTTTATCGCTGGTTCTTCCGGGCCACAAGATCTTTAACTTCATAGAAATCTTGACCGCTCCTATTTGTTAAAAATTAACTACCTCTCCTTTTTATTAAAAATTGTTCATAAAAAATAATGATTAAAATTGAAAATGTCAACTATTTTTTTGAAAAAAAATAGGTTCTGAAATAAATAACTGGCTAAACTGATTAATAGGTTATCTTTGGAGCATCGCCCCACAATTTTTCCAAAGAATAATATTCACGCGCTTTCTCGGAGAAAATATGAATTATAAAACTCCCATAATCCATTAATATCCACTCTGCATTTTTCTTTCCTTCTATGCTCAAAGGCGTAACATTTTTCTTTTTCAACTCCATCGCAATATTCTCATAAATAGCAAAGTTCTGCCTGCTGGAGTTTCCATGCATTATGATAAAAAAATCTGTAAAAGAAGATATCTCGCTTAAAAACAAAACAATGATATCTTCGCCTTTTTTTGCCTGGCTTGCCTTTACAGAAATTTTAACACCTCCAGGGAGACTTCGCTTGGTAAGTTTCTTTGATGGCTCTTTATTCATTTTTCTCACTGATAAAGCTTGTGTTTCTCAATATAGGCTCCCACAGCCTTTGAAACCAGCCCTCTTATGGAATCTCTGCTCTTTACTCTTTTCCTTACTTCAGTCGACGAAATATCTAAAGCATCTATGGACAAAAGGAATATCTTAAAAAGATTCAACTTGTCCTCTTTTATTTCTTCGTATTGAGAAAGTTCATACATGCTGTCTACGTATTTCCAATCCAAGATTCTCCTTGCATCATCTAAACAATATCCTGGCCTACTGATAACGATAAAGTAACATTGTTCCATCACTTTTTTATAGTCTCTCCAGGTATCTATCTCTAAAAAAGCATCGATACCGAGGATAAAGAAAATCCCCGCATCCGGAAAGATTTTTTTTATTTTACCCAATGTTATGATTGAGTAGGATCTTTCTTTTGCTTCGATCTCGATAGAAGATGGAATAAATCGAGGATAAGAAGCAACCGCTAGTTCGACCATGCTCAGCCTATCAAGCGGAGAAGCGACCTCAGAGGATTCTTTGTGAGGCGGAATATAAGAAGGAATAAATAGGATCTTATCTAATAAAAACTTTCTCTGCACAACTTCGGCTGCCTTCAAATGGCCCAAATGAACTGGATTAAAAGTCCCGCCAAAAAGTCCAATTTTCTTCTTTTTTTTGAAGTTAATCTGTCTTCTCCTCCAGAATACTTAAAGTCCTTCCCATCGAAGAAATCAGTTCTTTAAGCCCTGTGCTCTTTAAGGCGGAGATGGCAAAAAAAGGAAGCCTTTTTCTACGGGCCAATGTTTTTACTTTTTCCAATTTACCTTTATCCTCTCCAATAAGGTCAATTTTATTTGCGACTAAGATCTGAATCCTCTCAGCCAATCGATGGTTGAAAGCTTCAAGTTCCCTCATAACAGTTATAAAGTCTTGTACCGGATCTCTCTGCACATAAGGAGAGACATCGATAAGATGAACCAATATTTTCGTCCTTTCCACATGTTTTAGGAATTTAATGCCCAATCCATGGCCCAAGTGAGCACCTTCTATCAAACCTGGTATATCTGCAACAACATAACTCCTGAATTCATCCAAATCCACAACGCCTAAATTAGGGACAAGAGTAGTGAAGGGATAGTTTGCAATGACAGGTTTAGCCGATGAAATCTTAGATATGAGTGTGGATTTCCCCACATTTGGAAAACCGATAAGCCCCACATCAGCAATAAGTTTCAATTCCAGGATTAATTCTTTTTCCTCTCCTTGTTGTCCTTGTTCCCGCATCCTTGGAGATTGGTGAGTCGAAGAAGCAAAAGAGGAATTGCCTCTCCCTCCTTTTCCTCCTTTAGCAGCCAAAAACTTTATTCCTGGTGCAACAAAATCGAACAGAACTTCTTCCTTATTTTTTTCTCTTACAATAGTTCCTATGGGAACTTTGAAGCATAAAGCATCTCCTCTTTTTCCCTGACGATTTCCACCTTCTCCGTGAGCGCCTTTTCGGGCTTTGTTTATAGGATGAAAGCGAAAGTAGGCAAGAGAATTGAGATCTGTATTGGAGACAAGAAAGATGCTTCCTCCATTGCCTCCACAGCCACCATCAGGTCCACCTCGAGGAACTCTTTTTTCCCTCCGGAAACTTACACAACCATTTCCACCTTTTCCAGCCCGGAGGATCACTTTAACCTGGTCAACGAACATATCTAGCGGAGCCTGAACCTCCTAAGAAGGAATGACAGAGACAATTTTACTCTTCCTCCCTTTAGTTTCAAAGCGAACCATTCCAGATATCTTAGCAAAGAGGGTATCGTCTCCTCCTCTCCCAACGTTTTTTCCAGGCTTAAACGGGGTTCCTCTCTGTCGTATTAGGATAGAACCAGCTGGGACGTACTGACCTGCCGACCGCTTGACACCAAGCCTCTTTGAACGGCTGTCCCTTCCATTCTTCGCACTTCCGCCAGATTTCTTATGAGCCATTCTATTTCTCCTTGTTTATGGTAGATTTCTTCGCTTTGACAGCGGCTTTAGTTCCAGTCTTTTTCCCAACAGGAGATTTTCTCTTTGATTTTTCAGTACTGACAGCTCTGGCTTTTGGTTTAGCAGCAATTACCTTCTTTGCTTGCTTTTTTGCTTCCTTTTTTATTGGTGTTTCAGCTTTTTTCTCCTTTGGTTTTGCTTCAGCCTTTGGTTCTTGTTTTTTGACTTTCTCCTTTTCTTCAGCCTTCTTTATTGGTGCTGGTTTCTTCTTGGGCGATACTTTCATATCTGATACGATCTCCTCGATTTTGATTCTTGTCAGCTCCTGCCGGTGCCCTCTTTTTTTCTTGTATTGCTTTCTCCTTTTCTTCTTGAAGACAATAACTTTTTTATCTTTGAAATTCGCAATAACCTCAGCATTAACCAGAGCCTTCTCAATGAAGGGAGTTCCTATCATAGTCTCTTCCTCATGCTCTATGAGGAGAACCTGATTAAAAGCGATGTTCTGGCCCTCCTCTGCGTCGAGTTTTTCGACTTGAAGAATATCTCCCACTTTAACCTTGTATTGTTTTCCTCCTGTTTTTATAACAGCAAACATCTTTCTACCTTTATTTTAGTTAAATTACAAAAATTATCATTAAAAGAAACGGAACCTAAATTTAACATATGACTATTCTTATGTCAATTCCAATATTCCTTGACAAAAAATAATCTTTTCTCTACCTTAATTATGGTTTTCAAAGTCAAAGCTATAAATAAAGGGCGGTTAGCTCAGCGGTAGAGTACCGGTCTTACAAGCCGGGTGTCACTGGTTCGAATCCAGTACCGCCCACCAGTTTTCACCCCTGTTCTTTGGTCGCGAATCTGTCATGGGCGATTAAATACCCACACAAATAGGAGAAGGGCCGTTATAAATAATCACCTCTGAAGATAAGAAAATATCACCTCCAAATCCATCTTAAAAGGTGATTGATCAATTACAATTGTTTTGACAAAATAATTGCTGTAATAGGCTAATTATAAGGATGAAGTATGCTTTTTGTCCCTATAGCGATATTAAATCGCCTTCTATTTTAGGCATTGCAAAATGAAGCACAAAGACAAAACAAAAAACCAAAATATAAGCGAACTGGAAAAACTGTGGTACTAGGAAATGCCCGAGACATCACAGAGCGTAAACAAGCAGAGGAGAAAATCAAGGCATCTCTTAAGGAAAAAGATGTGATGCTGAGGGAAATCCACCATCGAGTGAAAAACAACATGCAGATTATTTCCAGCCTGCTCAGGCTTCAATCCAGGAATGTCAAAGACGAAACAGCGCTTGACATGTTCAAGGTAAGCCAAAATCGTATAAGGTCCATGGCATTTATCCACGAAGCACTCTATCAATCTGAAGACCTGGCCATGATTGATTTTTCTAATTATATAAAGAGGCTTATAACTCATCTATTTTCTGTATATGGTACTGAAACAAAAGTTCCAAATTTAAGGTTAAATGTAAAAGATGTTTATCTCGACATAAATAGAGCTATTCCGTGTGGGTTAATCATCAATGAACTCGTATCTAATTCCCTGAAGCATGCTTTTCCTGACAGCAGGAAAGGAGAAATCACTGTAGAAATGCGTTCGGATAAAAAAGAGAAGTATACACTAATCGTAAAAGATACTGGGATTGGAATGCCGAAAGAATTAAATATTCACAAGACAGAGACATTAGGGATGCAACTGGTAAATGACTTAACTGAACAAATTGACGGAACAATTGAACTCAATAGAATAGGCGGAACAACTTTTTCGATTATGTTTTAAGACCTTTTGAAGATGATGAATAGGACAAAAATTCTACTTGTGGAAGATGAAAGTATAGTAGCACGAGATATCCGCAACATGCTCTTAGGGCTTGGCTATAAGGTTTCTGGCGTTGCTTCTACTGCCAGGGAAGCCGTTCAAAAGGCAGAAGAAATGAAGCCTGATATAGTTTTGATGGATGTCATGCTGAAAGGCGGGCCTACCGGGGTGGATGCAGCTGATAAAATCTATACCCACTGCAATATTCCAGTCGTCTATCTTACAGCTTACGCTGACGAGAACACACTTCAGAAGGCAAAGAAAACTGAACCATTTGGTTATATCCTAAAACCTTTTGAAGAAAAAGAACTCCAAACAACTATTGAAGTCGCCCTCTACAAATTTAAGATGGAAATGAAGCTGAAGAACAAGGAACGATGGCTCTCTACCATACTGAAAAGCATAGGAGACGCAGTTATTGCTACTGATCAAAAAGGAGCCGTCACATTTTTGAATCCGCTCGCAGAAGTTCTCACCGGATGGAAACAGGAAGAGGCATTGGAGAAGCCTTTAAGCAGCATTTTCAATATTATGAACGGAAAAACAAGAAAACCACTTAAAATTTCCATTGAAAAGATTTTACAAGGAAACAGTTTAAAAAACCCGAATGAAGCTATCCTTATTTCAAATGCAGGGGTAAAAACAGCTATCGACCATAGAGCAGCTCCCATCAGGGATGGAGGAGGAAACATATCCGGCATTGTATTAGCTTTCACTAATATCACCCGCCGGAAAAAAGCAGAAGATGAACTAAAGAAAAGTTGGGAACAGCAAAAAATTGCCATGGAAGGGACTGTTCAGGCTATGGCATTCACTATTGAAACACGGGACCCCTACACAGCAGGCCATCAACGACGGGTAACAAAGCTAGCTTGTGCTATAGCTGAGGAAATGCAACTTCCTAAAGATCAAGTTGAAGGTCTGCATATGGCAGGAGCACTCCATGATATCGGAAAAATTTATGTTCCTGCAGAAATTCTCAGTAAGCCAGGTAAAATTTCAGAAGCAGAATATAACATTATCAAAACCCATCCCCAGGTCGGATATGACATTATAAAAACAATAAAATTCGCCTGGCCTGTTGCCGAAATAATACTTCAACATCACGAACGAATGGATGGAAGCGGATATCCAGCAGGATTAAAAGGAGACAAAATCCTTCTTGAAGCAAGAATTTTAGCTGTGGCTGATGTGGTCGAGGCAATGGCTACCCACAGGCCCTATCGACCTGCCCTGAGTACAGAAGAATCGCTTAGAGAAATCTCAAAGAACAAAGGAAAATTATATGATCCTAAAGTAGTGGATGCCTGTTTGAAAATTTTTAAAAAGAAAGAGTTCAAATTTGATAAAATTATTAGCCATCATTATGCTGAATGAACTCTGAACCTCTTGAAAAAATAACTCAATTCCCCGATTATATAGATGAAAGAGTGAAAAAAATACATTCTTATCTCTTGCTCACAGCTTCTGTATTAGCTTCTTTAAGCGGCGTTGCGCTTTTTGTTTTTCTTTTTGTTCTTGATTTCAATATCTACTGGCTTATTCTATCACCCGTTATTTTTGCGATTTACCAGGGCCCTGCTGTTTATCTATACTGGCTCTGGAAGAAAAAGAAAAATGATTGAACTTACCAAATAGACTTTAATTGCTGACAACTAAAAGCTTAAATAACCGAACAGACGGAATAGACTAAACAGACATTTATTGCGCCCCCGACGGGATTTGAACCCGTGTTGCCGCCTTGAAAGGGCGATGTCCTAGGCCAAGCTAGACGACAGGGGCGCTGATGAAATGGTGAGCCGTGCTGGACTCGAACCAGCGACACCCGGCTTAAAAGGCCGGTGCTCTCCCTCTGAGCTAACGGCCCTATCTAAGTAAAGTATTTTTTATAAAGGAAACAGCAAAGATAGTCAATATCAGTTTAGATCTTCAAATTTAAGGATGATCAATCTCCCCCGAAAAGTCATTCCCGCAACTTCATCTTTAAGAATGTACTTTTTTAAGCTGACTTTATAATCCTTTGTACCAGATTCCCCTTGAATCTTTACTTCTACGTCCTTTGAAAAAACTTCACCTGTGAAATCTCTTATATTAGGAACCTCGCCTCTTCCCAGGGAGAAGGTTGAGATTTCTTCCTCTCTTTGTGCAGCGGCCTTTGCCTCATTGTAGTCCTTTTGTACCAAATTGTGTTTTTCCCGCTGTTCCTCGTATTTGGCCTTCATCTCATTTATTTTTTTCCCGGCTGCATTTCTTGCCGCTCGCGTACGGGCTTTCTCCAGGTCAAACTCAGCAATATCCAGATCTTCCTTGGCATCAACTGTTATTCCAACAGATTCTTCTACTTTCTTCTTCAACTCCAATTCCTTCTGATTTATTTCTGGCAAAGAGGCTGGCTCAACCATCTCCTCTCCAATATTGATAATTTCCCAACTTTCAAAATCAATTTTAATCGGTTCTAAGGCCATCTTTGACATAGTCGCAATATCATTTAGAGAACACGCATTAAAATATCTCTTTAAAAGAGCTTCTTCTGGGTGGGATACACAGCTATAAGTAACAAACAAGAGAAGAATAATTCCTCCAATAGAAAAGATTTTTCTATCCATTCTTCCTCCTTCTTTATTGGATTTAATTGTTTTTAAATTTTACTTTTTTACAAGTAAAAAAGCAAGCTTAAATAATTTGGATTCTCGAAAAAAATTTCCGATTATCTGTATTCCTAAAGGTCCATTTCTCCTCGATGACCTTAGGAACCTTATGAATTTCCTGTTTTTCTCAGGAGAATTGGCTAAGGCTCCAATGCAAGAATTATTAAAGACGGCTTTTGATATCTATAAGAAAGACACAATTGCGGCTGAGGCAAAAGTAGAAATGGAAGAAATCCCAGTCAAAATTCAATGCCAACTGACTAAACTTTGTCAATCATGTTACCTATTCCTTTTTTTTGAAAGAAGGAGTAGAATCTCCCCGGAAGTATAAATCTTTACTAAAGAATTAGTTTTTATATAATTGGATAAGAAGGAGAAATTGTCTTGAGAAAGGAAGATGAAATTACAAAAGAATTCTTAGATAATATCTTAGCAAGCATAGAAGAGGGAGTCCTTACTATTGACAAAAAAACCAGAATCACCTCATTTAATCGTGCTGCTGAGGAGATTACTGGTTTTAAGAAAGAGGAAGTACTGAATAAGGAATGTCATCATATTCTTAAGAGTGATCTCTGTAAAGAAAAATGTCCTTTAAAAAAAACCTTAGAAACAGGAAAACCGATTTTTAATTATGAGATCATGATCATCAATAAAGCAGGGAATAAAGTTCCTGTAAACATAACGACTTCACCGTTGCGATCCAGCAATAATGAGATAATTGGCGCTATAGAAAACTTCAGGGATTTAACCAAACATAAGGGATTATGGGGGAAGTTGCGCCAGGAAAGAAACAGAGCACAGCAGTACCTAAATATAGCTGGAGTTATAATCATAGCTATTGATGACAAAGGAATAATCACCCTTATCAACAAAAAGGGGTGCGATGTTTTGGGTTTCAAAGAAGAAGAAATTATTGGCAATAACTGGTTTGGTTTATGTGTCCCGGAAAGAGTGAGGAAAGAAAGAAGAGATACTTTCAAAAAACTGATGGCTGGAAAAAACGAGATGGTTGAAGACTATGAAAATTCAATTTTAACCAAATCTGGTGAGGAAAGGATTATCGCATGGCACAATACTTTACTAACAGATGAAAAAGGTCATATCATTGGCACTCTCAGTTCAGGAGCAGACATCACCAAGCGTAAGCAAGCAGAGGCAGAATTGATCAGATCAGAAAAATTAGCCTCCTTAGGTCAGTTAGCCGCAAGCGTTGCTCACGAAGTGAATAATCCATTATCCGGCATTCTGGTCTATATAAAACTTCTTCTCAAGAAGTATAAAGAAAAAAAACTACAGACTGAAAGGACAAAAGAGCAGCTTTTAAAGATGGAAAAAGAACTGGAGAGAACTTCCCGGATAATCAGAAATCTTCTCGATTTCTCACGCCAATCAGAACCAAACATAAGACCAGTCGAACTGAATAAAGTAGTAGAAGCAGCTTTGTTATTAGTCGGACATCAAATTAGCCTTGAAAAGATAAGGCTTGAGAAAAACTTAGATAAGCAACTTCCTCTTGTTCTTGCGGACTTTGACCAAATCCAGCAGATATTGATAAATATCATCCTGAATGCGACTCAGGCAATGCCTAAGGGCGGTAACTTAACAATTACCACATCGGTTTCTAAAGGCATTAAAATAAGTGAATCACTAAAAAATCCTGTTAGAATTGATATCAGGGATACAGGAGTTGGTATTTCCAAAGAAAATCTGAGTAAACTTTTCACACCTTTCTTCACAACTAAAGAAAAAGGCAAAGGTGTGGGACTTGGATTACCAGTTGTTCATGGGATTATTGAACGGCATAAAGGAAAGATAGAAGTAGACAGTGAGCCAAACGTAGGTACAACATTTACGATATATCTGGAGGTTATGGATGAAAAAGAGGACAAAAATACTTGTCGTAGACGATGAAAGCATAGTAAGAGAATCACTCCGCGACTGGCTGGAAAGTGTTGATTATAAAGTGCTAATTGCCGATTCTGGAGAGGAAGCACTCCGGATAATCAGGCATAAGAAGATCAAAATTATGGTTGCCGACCTAATCATGCCAGGCATGAACGGTATCGAACTAATGAAAGAGGCAAGAAAAATAGTTCCTACAATCTCTACGGTCATTATAACGGCTCACGGCTCAATTCAAACCGCAATAACCGCGATAAGAGAAGGCGCTCATGATTACATCGAAAAACCGTTCTGCCCGGAAAAAGTTGAACTTCTCATAAAAAATTTGGTGGAACATCAGGATCTGATTGAGGAAAATATCTCTTTGCGGCGGAGGATTGAGGATAGATACAACTTCGAGGGGATCATCGCTAAAAGCCATAAGATGCTAAAAATATTTGAACTTATTAAAACAGTAGCCCCAACTAGTGCCACGTTATTAATTACTGGAAAAACAGGTACGGGCAAGGAAGTTGTTGCCAGGGCTATTCATCACCAAAGTCAACGACGAAACAAACCCTTCATTGTCACAAGTTGCGCAGCCCTTCCAGAAAGTCTCCTGGAAAGTGAACTTTTCGGTCATGAAAAAGGCTCCTTTACAGGTGCGGTGGAAAGAAAGAAAGGTAAGTTCGAAGCGGGAGATAAAGGCACTCTATTTCTTGATGAAATAGGCGAAATAAACGCCAATACACAGATCCATCTACTAAGAGCGCTTGAAGAAAAAAAGATTACCAGAGTGGGCAGTAACGAAGAAATTGATGTTGATGTACGTGTCATTGCTGCTACAAATAGGAATTTGAAAACCCTGGTCCAGCAGGGGAAATTCAGAGAGGATCTGTATTACCGATTAAATGTAGTAACTATTGACCTTCCCCCGCTTGTGGATAGAAGGGAGGATATCCTTCCATTGGCTGAGCATTTCTTAAAAAAGTATGCTGAGGAAAATAAAAATCGTATTAAAAATTTCTCTCCTGAAGTAGTAGAATTTATGCTGAATTACTCCTGGCCCGGTAATGTTAGAGAGTTAGAAAACATGGTCGAACGCGGTGTAATTCTATCAAAAAACAATACAATCACTTTAGCTGAACTTCCACAGGACATTATTCATCCGGCTCCAGCAGAAGGAAAAACCATCGAGGCAGTGATGAGAAATCATATCATTAATGTGCTTGAGGAGACAAAAAGCAATATCTCAAAGACAGCGAAGATACTTGGTATCCGGCGGATGACTCTTTATAATAAGCTAAAAAAATATAACTACACTGTCAATAATATTGACATATAGTGTCTAATTAATTGACAGTACATCCTTCTTTTGGTAGTCTTAGGCAATCTTGCTATTTTTATAATCCCTTTATTTTTATATATTTAGAGCAATTCCTAAAATAATCTTTTTTCTATCCCTATTTTGGCACACTGCTTGCAGTCTAATGAGATCACTTATTCCAATAGGATAGTATCTGTCGTCCAAACTGTCCTAGAGGAAATAAGTTAAAAAACAAAGATTGGAGGTTATCCATGAAACAAGAATCAATGTTGGTTGTAGAGGATGAGGATATCATGCGGGAGGCATTGGCCGATTACTTTTCAGATGAGGGTCTTAAGGTTGATACTGCCAATGATGGTGATAAAGCATTAGAAAAATATAATTTAGAAGATTACAACGTCATGATAATCGATCTTAAATTGCCAGGTCGCGATGGGCTTTCGGTACTAAAAGAAATAAAAACAAAGAATCCGAAAGCGAAAGTCATCATCATCACAGCTTATCCCTCGATTGAAACGGAAACAGAGGCAATGCAAGGAGGAGCTTTGAACTACTTGCAAAAACCTTTTGAGCTAGACTATCTTGAAACCTTAATCAGGCAATCTTACGAAGTTGAAATAATTCCTACTCCACCTGTTGAAGAACCCATAGTTGAAGAGGAAATTGTCACTCCCTGCATCTGGATGCAAGCAGGCATAATAAAGAAACGTATGTGTACCATCGGATATCAATGCAATAGAGCATGTAATTTTCATACAGCGATGATGAAAAAAGAGAAGTTTAGAAATGATCCAAGGATAAAACCTTTCATCGACAAACTTTACTCTCAATTAGGAAAAAAACAGTGCAGATATACTATGAGTGGAGAGATTTCTCTCAGATCCTGCGATAGACTTTTCCGCTGTGAGAGCTGCGAATTTGACCAAACAATCCAGGATGAAATAGACTGCCAACTTGCCCTTAAGACTGCGCGCAGAGAAAGGAAGCAGGCAAGAAGTTCTGCCCAAGTGACAATAGTGCATAAGCCAGTTCGAAGTGACCACTGAATCCGATTTAATTCAGCCTTTTTTTGGTTGATTTCGGATTGGATAAGAATATCGAAGCTACGCTGGATTACTTTAAGATTATGAGTCATCATGTTCCTAAAACCATGAGAACAAGATGGCAAAAAAGGTTGTCCATACGTAAAATTAAAGATTCTGATTCCTACGGTTACTCCCACTCTTGTGAGCTTTAAAGATGCTCTGATCGCTCAGTTTTTCCCCCGGGGAGGCCTTTACTCTTTTACTTCGCAATATGCTTATCACAGAACATCAGTAAGTGAGAATCTAGAAAAATCGTGGGGAATATATCGTGATAACAAAAAGGAAATTCTTATCTTCTTCTATTGTAATTATTCTTGACACCGTAAAATTTTTGGGAGAACTCCACAACAATCATTATTCAGTGATTCAGACAGTAAGAGTGGCCCATAGGATAACTTGTTAATTCTTAAAAGGTTATGAGCTAACGAAAAGCGGCCTAAAATATTTTTTTTAGTGCAGCTTCTTTTTTTGCTTGACAACTGATAGTAATTATATTATATACATATCAGTTAAGAAGGTTTCGCTTGGATTCCAGCAAACTCCGACAAAAAATCTGGCTCCTGGATGAACAGAGACGCAATCTACTGCGGCAAGTACTCAGACCTTTTCCAATGGTCTCAGGCAGCCTCTTTCAGATGCGCAGACAATGTGGCAACCCACGATGTAAATGTGCCCGCGGCGAACTTCACGCTTCCTGGTATCTATCCAGGCGTCAGGAGGGAAAAACAAAACTCACCTACATCGGCAGAGTTGTACCGGATTGGCTACAAAAGCGAGTTGGTCGTTACCAAATCCACCAGAAGAGACTTGCCGCAATACGCAAGATAGATGCTGAGATATCCAAGGGGCTCAACCAGTTGCGGGATGAAAAAGTGCAGAGCTTTGAGAAGGTACAGAGGGAACGGCAATGAACTTGCTTATCTTTGAGCAAGACAAGGCTTATGTCAAGCGATGTCTGGAAAATGGGGAGATTGATTATCTGGAGGCAGTTTCTGAGGGAGCAGAGACGGAGTTTTTCGAATATCTCAACACCCGAGGGGTTCTGAAACACCTGGCCGACACATACCCTTTGAAACGCAAGAAGCAAGAGGTACCTCTATGGCTGTATATAGCCAGTGATATTAGCCTCAGGCTGCATGGGATGCAGAGTTTTCACGGCTATCCTTTGGTCATTCGCACCGGAGGATTGCTGAACGCCCTTGGTC